>OLNJ01001215.1_pt1 | contig 14634 bp, 23 predicted proteins | sample 1672191 | NCBI WGS metagenome assembly OLNJ01 (sample SAMEA3136657, study PRJEB25190) | human gut metagenome | biome: human gut; feature: human-associated habitat; material: faeces | place: Austria | collected 2013 | reverse complement strand
AATACAACAATATCACCTATAACATTTATAAAAGCTTGTCCTCCTAAGTCTAGGAACTTCCCAAACCAATTACCAGCACTTATAATAAAATCTCTCACAGAAACAGCTAAGCTATTCATAGCATTTATAAATTTTCTTGTATATGGATTATTATCAGGATTAATATGCTTCCATAGCTTTCCTAAAGCAACTAATATATTCCCACCTATTTGTAAGGCTACCCCTCCTACAGCTATACCTATTTCAGCCATATGTTGTACAAATTCTTTTCCGCCATGATTCCATACAGATAATAAGAATTTTTTAAGTTCATCACAATTATATTTAAAGGCTCTCTTAAAATAATCCCACTTAGATAAAAACCAATCACCGTAATTATCCCAAGCCTTCTTTAATGGACTTAATAACTCCGATAGAATACTATTTACTTTTTCATTAAAAGCTGAAAGTGAATTTTCTGTTGCTGATGTATCAATTGCTGGAGATGAAATACTTCCTACTCCCCCACCACCTGAACCAGCATCAGAATCACTATTAGAATTAACTTTGTTTATTTCATCAATTCCCATTAATGCTTCAACTTTCTTCTTAGCTTTATCGGCCGACGTACCAACATTATCTGTAGCACTACCTAAATTATTCATAGCTTCAGTAGATGCATCTATTCCAGAAGTTACATTAGCTGAACTTCCTCCACTATTGCTATTTATATTAAATCCTATTGCACTAAGTACAGAGTTGAAAGTATTGGCCATTTGTACTAATTTAGCCATTATAGTATTTATAATCCTAATGACAGGAGTTAACACTGCAATTAATCCTTGTCCTATTGTTGCTTTAAATGACTGATATTGTAAACTTAATAATCTTACTTGGTTAGCCCAACTATTAGATGTTCTCGCAAAGTCACCATTAGCAGCACTTAAATTTTGAGTTACATAAGCAAGTCTTAAAGCTACCTTCTCTTGCTGATTCATCTTTTCTGTAGTCTTACCATAACCATTAGCTAATGCATATTGATTAAGATTCTCTTGTGTCATTACAACACCAAGCTCTTTTAACGCTTCAGTTTCTCCTGTAAATACTGATTTAAGTTTTGTATAAGCTTCATTTTGTGATACGTTATAAAAAGATGCTACATCTCCTGAAAGATTAGTAAGAGTCTCTGCCATTTCCTCTGCTCGCTCAACTGTAAATCCCATAGACTTTGCCATAGCTCCAAAGTTACCCATATACTTTTTCGCCATAGTTTCAGATAGACCTACAGTCTGCCATGCATTTTTAGCAAATTCATTTACTTTATTACTCATACTTCCAAAAGTAACATCAACAACGTTTTGAACTTCCTGAAGATTTGATCCTAAATCTAAACATGATTTTGTGAATTTAGTTATAGCACCAATAGCAAAAGCACTTGCAAGCATTTTCCCAATTTTATCAAATGTACCACTCATTTTTTTAAGATTATTATTAACACGAGTAGTCATACTATCAACCTTATTTTGAACTTGCATTATTTGATTATTAAACTTTTGGTTGTTGGCGCTGATTATAATTTCTAATTCTTCTAAAGTCATCTATTCATCACCTCCAGCCATTTGTTTCCTTACTCTTTCGGCAAACTCTCTCATACGTTGCTTATTAATTTCCATTTGAGCCTTTATCCTATTTTCTTCGTTGATTTTACTTTCTTTTTCAAATATATCTCCGAACATATCTAAGAACTCTATCGGCTTATTATCTCCATTTAATACACAAGCTGTACCATTTGATATTAGAGTAGCTAATCTATATACCATATCTGCTGAATCTTTTCTCTTTATTTCTCTCTTTCTTAAAAAAGAATCTCTATAGTCTGTTAATTCGCTTATGGTCATATCGTAAAATTCATTAATGCTAAGTCCACAATCTAATGCATCTTTTAACAAATATTTTTCAATAAGTTCTGTAAATGTTTCTGGTGGTATAAAAGTAGGGGAAGTAGTGTCTCCACTATCTTCCCCTACTTTAAATTTTCTGTTTCTTCTTTTGAGTCACCTAATATTCCACTTTCAGTTAATAGATCCATAATTTCAGCAAATAAATCTAACTGTGTATTACCAGCTTCTATATACTCATCAACTAAATCACAAGTTTTACTAAAAGTCATTCCATGATGAAACTTTTGTAAAGCTCCCCAAAGTACTGTTACGCAATACTTTAAACTTGGCATAGGTATTTTGCTCATTTGCTCTACATCTACCCCACCATCTTCATCAACTTTAATATCTGCTGATTTCCCTAATGCAAGTACTCCATCTAGAATATTCCCACCTAATTTATCTTCTATAAGAATTGTTGCATTTGTATTTAATTTTAATTTATACTCTTCATTTCCTACTGTTAATATCTTAAATGCTGCCATTTAATCATTCCTCCTTAAATTTGAAGCTAATAAAAGCACCTACTATCTTCAAGTAAGTGCTCCTTTAAATTTACTTTTACTATTCAGTTTCTTTTATAGTTTTTTGCTTAGCTTGAAGCATTGATGGTTCTGGTGGATCTGTTACTTCTGGTGCGCTTTGTAATGCTAAATTTAAAGTAAAATCTATAACACCATTTACTCCTCCACCACCAAGTTTAACAGAACATTGAGCTTTAAATGTAACCTTTGTTCCATCTGGATAAGTTTGTTCAAAATCAACTACTGTCTTATCCTCAGCTAATTTTCTTAATACTCTATATGGGCTAGTAGCTTTATCGTTAATATACTTAAACTTATATGCTAAATCTCCATAATCTCCAATCCCATATTCATATTGTTTCGTTGTATCACTTAAACAAGTGTTATCTATCTTTTCAGGATCTTCTCCTAATTCAGGTACTTCTTTTAACCCTTCTAAATCTGTATAAGAAGGTCCTGAAGTTTTATATCCTAATTTAATACCATTTGCTAACATTTTAAATCCTCCTTAATTTCTTTGATACACTAAAAGTGTTTTTATATCAACAATCCCTTCATATCTAAGAACTTTATGTTTTAAATCACTCGGAACTGGAGCATCTTTACAAAATGTTCTTTTTAAACCTAATGAAGTTATTGCCTTATCTATATTTAAAACAATTTCTGAAGTGCTTCTTTCACTCCATACTTCAATTCTATAAATAATCCTACAAGTAGCTTCTCTATTATCCACTACCTCATACGTAGCATTATCTTCTTCAGAATAAGTTACAACAGGCAGTTTACTCCAATCCTTTGGGTATTCTTCAACTACCGTAACTCCTTCAACTTCCTTTAATTTTTTATAAATTATAGGTTTAAAATTAACCATCTTATCACCTACTATTACATATCTTCTTTATTTCTTTTTTTATTTCATATCTAACTATATTACCTAAAGTTTTTTCTTTACCAACTACAGCTGGATACATATAAGGTTGCGCTGCTTGTCCTTCTGAATAATAAAAATCAACTCCACCAATGGTAATAAGTTTAAATTTGTACTGTTCTGCTACTGATGGTTCAATCTCACTAGCTGGAATGTACCAACCATCTGATTTATAAGTTATCTGGCTTGCTAATTTAGAAGCAACTCCTCCACTTTTTGCTCCAACTGGCCCTGTTCCAAATTCTACATAAGCTGCATACTCATGATTTGTAACTACTCTTCCTTTAGTTTTTTCGCCTTCCTTTGTAACCATTTCAAATTTAATTGAATCTCTTAAAGTATCATCACTCAATCCAGATTCAGGACAATAATCTTTAGCATACCTTTCTATTGCCTTTCCAGCCTTTTCTACTGCATTTTCGAATATAGCCTCACTGTTACCCCCTAAAGCTTCTAGCTTCTTCATGAGCCTTTTTACGTTAGTTACAGCCATTATATTTTCTCCAATTCTATTAATTTATGTGAGTATGGTTTAATAGATATTATCTTATAGTCTGGTTTACTATCTTTATCTACAAAGACACATATCCCATCTCCTTCAAATAATTGCTCTTGTCCATCATAAAGCATATTAAATATATAATTTAATCTTTCACCATAAATCTCCGCTTGTAACTTTCCACTAGCTGGATATATATTTGCTTCTATTTCAATTGGTTCATTTGAATAATCTACATAAACATTTCCCTCATCATCTTCAATAGAAGTTTTCTTTTTAAGATAATAAGTTTTTTTATTCTTTATCCTCATTGGCCAATCTCACCGCCTTCAATCTTCTAAAGGATTTTAACCTTCTTTTAATGTTTTCAGGAATATCTGTACTATAACTCACAGATACCCCTCCCTCACTTCTAGACGCCTCTCCTTCGCTTCCTAGTCTAGTATGATAAACAATTGCTAGTTCTCTTTGTAAACCAAGCATACGAGGTAATAACACGTCTCTATTGCAATAATCTAATATTTCTGCTTCTGCATCTTCTAACAATTGCTCTAATAGAGTTGTATCTTTTTCATTTAATCTAGCTTTTAACTTATCTATCTGCATTTTAAATCACCTAATAAAGAAAGAAGAAGCTTATGCTTCTTCTTTTTCTGTACCAGCTTCTATTTCATTTTCTATTAGAAATATAAGATCATCCTTTTTGGTTTTAGAATTAAATTCAATTCCTCTTTCTTCAGCTAAACTTTTTAATTGATCTAATGTTAATTTATTTAAATCAACATCCTCTGTTTTGGCTTTCTTCTCTTTATTTTTAGTATCTTTAAATACTAATCCTACGATTCTTCCCACAATACTTCCTCCTTACGCTGCCTTAGTATGTGCATATATTCCAACTGTCTTGTTTTCGTAAACTTCTGCTAATCCATAGTTTCTATATCCAAATTTCCATGCATCTGCTGATTGGTTTTGATCTGGAGTAACTATCTTAGGTACAACATGCTTAGGAAATTGAAGTAATGCAGTTGGCTCAATAATCATAAAGTTTAAATCTTTAGCCTCTTCTGCCTTTTTATATCCACCTTTTTCTTCTCCACCACTTTTACCATCATTAAGCTCTATGGCCGAATAGAATCTAGATTGTGGTACCTCGACAACTGCTGCAAACTTATTTAATACTGCTTTAGATTTAGTAGTATCTAAATCATCTATTAATCCCTTTAATGTTGGGGTAATAAATAACACTCTACCTTCTGCAGTTACTTCTTCTTCATCCATTTTAGTTGAAGCTGTTCTTAATGCTTTTATTACAGCTTCACCAGTTGATAAATCTTCATTAACTACTGTTACTCCTGATTTACTTGCATAAGTTGCAAATCTAAAAGCATCTATTTCAGGAACTACCTTAGTTCTTATAAATTCCCCTGATAATCTACCGAATGCTAACCCTACTGATTCCTCATTATCCATATTATCAACAGTAAACATTCTACCTCTTTCATAGTTAAACTTAACTGTTTCCCATGTTAATGTAACATCCCCATTAACATATCCTGAATTTCTATCATAATCCCCTAATCCATCCATATCTATTTTAGGAATAATGATCTCATTTGTATTTGCACCTTCTTTTGCTAAACTAGCATCACTATCTAATATAGATGTTAATGCTGCTTTCTTATAAACCTCATCTAGTAAAGGTACATACTTCTTTGCTAAAGTTATTGCATTTGCCATAATTTAATCATCCTCACTTTTCTTAATTTTTAAAGCCCCATAGCTTTTCTTAATGCTGCATCTTCTGCATTCGCTTTTCCACCTTTATTAGGTAGTTCTTTACCTCTTATTTTTTCATTTATAGCTCTCTCTACTGCTGTTTGGAAAGCTTTCTCTACTGCTTCAATACTCTTATTACATGCTTCAGCATCTGTATAGTTAAGAATATCTATTAATTCTTTAGGTAGATTTTTTTCTGCTAGAGTTTCTTTAGCTGTTGCTCTTAATTCTCTAGTAGTAATGTCCTTTTCTCTCTTCTCTAGCTCTGCTATTCTTTTTTCTTCTGCATATTTTGCTTTTTGGTCAGCAGTCATTTTAGCTAACTTTTCTGCTTCTGTCTTAGCTTCTTCAACCTTTGCTTGATAATCAGTTTCCCATTTGCTTTTTGCAACTTCTACAGCTTTTTCTACTCTTTTATCAAATTCAGATTGATACTTCTTATCTTTTAAAATATCTTCAAAAGATTTTTCCCCTTCCTCTGTTTCTTGATCTTCACCTGTTGTTCCATCACCAGCACCATCGTTAGTGCCACTTCCAGCTCCTCCGTTACCATCTCCACTATCTGCATCAAGAAAAGGTCTAGAAACTTGTCCTAATCCAAATAGTTGAAGATTCATTATTAGCTTCTTTTTCAACGTTTTTCTCCTCCTTAATATTAAATTTATTTACTTGCACAGTTTTAGGCCTTAAGCATGTTTTGGGCACAATAAAAAGCCTTAGTTTCCTAAGACTTAAGTCGCTGGTTGTGCTGCACCTTTTAATAAAATGTTATATTCTATGGCATCTCCATTTGTGACTTTGTAGTTTTCCCATTTTTTATAGGCATCTACATACATTTCTTTTTTATCTCCATTGTATGTACACTCATAATACATTCCATCAGATAAAGTAGTGCTAAGTAATGCTTTATTATTTTGTAATGTTTTACAGCTCCATACCATAAATACATCGTCAACTGTAATTTCCTTTTTATCAGTTTTGTCTAGATGTTTATTAGTATAATCACATACTTCTTGTTTACACCATTCTAAAAATTCCTTTTCATTCATTACTTAATCCTCCTTAATTTTTAATATAATAAAAGTCCCTACTTGCATTGTGATTTAGGTTTTCCACACCATTTACACCTGTAACCAAAGCCTTTTTGATAAACTATTTCATGTTTATGATTTTTGGTCTTAAATATCTGTTTTATTCTCTCAATGAATTTCATCTTTAACACCTCCTAATTTCAGGCATAATAAAAGCACCTACTTATGTAAGTGCTAATTATCCTATTTCTCTTTTTTATTTTTGTTTTTCTTATATGAGCTCTTTGCCTTCTTTTCTAATTCTTTAGCTTTATCTTCTCCATATTTATCTACTACAAATCTATCATACCATTCTTTATATGTTATATCTCCTTTTATTACTTGCCTCTCTCCTGTTACTACATCTCTTGTTCTAACACCAATTCTCTGTGCTACTCCTCCATCAATAACTGGCCCTATTGAACTTCTACACCACGGATGCATTGGTGGAAGGTTTACTCCTGCTTGTGCTTCACTTAAAGGAAATATCTTACCATCTAGCTCTTTACATATATTACTTACTTTAAGATCTAGTTTTGCATAGTATCTATATTTCTTTATTCCACACTCTTTATAACCTTCAACTGCTGCCATATTAGTATAATATGCTGATTCTGTTCTTACTAATCTTCTTGCAGCACTTTCACCAACTCCCATTGTTTCTGTTAACTCATTTACCATTTTCTTTAATGGTTTACCATTTAATAATCCTGATAGTACAGTCTCATAAAGCTGGTCTGCTAATTTTGATGTATTCCCCCATATTCTTTCAGAATAATGTCCTCCAGCAAAGGGTCTTTTTAATATAGATTCAATAGTTTCTTTTCCTAAAGTTCCTACATTAAATCCTATTTGCATTCCACGTTGAACTTCCCACATATGAGTATAGTATGATTCATTCATATTTTTAATAAATAGATTTTTATCTAACACTATTTCATTAACTGCAACTTCATTCATTATTTGCTTTAAATTATCTATTAGTGTTTCTTTAAGAGCTTCTTTTCTTGTTATTCTTGCTGCATATGCTGGTGCATCTAATTTAGCTGTTAAAAGTTTTCTTAGTTTATTATCCTTTGTATTTAGAATTAACTTTTTTAATTGGTTTCTATCTACCTTTGATAATTCAATATTTAAAAATTCTTTAACTTGCTTATCATCTAGTTCCCCATTTTTCTTAAGCTTATTGTATATTTTTATAACATCTGCTTCTATTTCTTTTATGGCCTTTACATAAGCTTTTCTTAAGTTTCTATATGTTGAATCTGCATTCAGCAGTTGCTTGTCCATTATTGCATTAGTTCTAGCTTCCCAGTAACTATTATTTCTACTCTTCATAATATATTACCAAATAACATGAATAGATAATAGGCAAGTTAATACGCCTAATAAAACACCTATAAAATTAGCTACTCTATCAACAGTAGTTTTATCAGTAAATACTTTAATAAATGTTTTACAGCTAATTAAAGCATTTATAACTAATACTATCCAAGCAATTGTTTTCACTCTTCTTCACCTTCCTTATCATCATTGTTATTATTAGGAATATCTGATTTGTCATATGGGAATCCAAATCCTTTTTCCCTTATTTCGATATTCTTCTGCTTTTCTTCTTCTAATCTTTTTCTTTCTTCTTTAACATCAATTTCTGGATCAAAATTCTTAATTCTAGTTTCCCATGATATAAATCCTTCTGTTTCACTTGCAATTCTTGCTAATAATTCACTATCTACTGGCAAACTTCTTTTCATACTTATATCTATATCTGAAGATATAATCTTATTTACTCTTATACCTTCTAAATTTTCTATAAGCTTAAGTCTCTCTCTTAATCCCTTCTTGAAATATCTTTCTTTAGTTCTTCCTAATTGTTCAAACCCTAATAATTTATATTTCATTGCAACTCCAGAAGAATTGCCTACAAAATTTTCATCAGTAAGGCATGGTACTTTACTAAATTCGTGTATATCATCTTTTAAAGACTTTTTTAATACTTCTACTTGATCCTCATTTAATGATTTAATTAACCACTTAGCATCTCCACCCTCATCAAGCTCTATTATTTTTTGTTCTACTAAATATTGTACTGTTTTACTTACTTCATCTTCCGAATCCCCTAAATTTTGTCCTATAAGAACTAGAAATGCATCTACTAACTGTTCCTTATCATTAACTCTATCTGATTGCAATTTATTATAAGCATCTATTAATGGTATAACCCCTTCAAAATCACCCCTAGACTTCTTATTGTTTATATATTCAATAATAGGTATTCCATTAAAATAGTGTTCTTCTAAATCTATTTCCTTCACTGTTGTACATTCACTATCCAATGTAGGTACTTCATATACTAACTTTTCCAACTCTGTATACACTTCTACAGTATAATTATTTATAGTATTTTCTAGAGTAATGTTAGGATAATAATGCACTGCAAACATTGGTTTCTCTTTAACTGAAGCATCTACTACTAAAAAAGTATTTAGTGGACTTAGTGAGGCTAATTCTATCTTTGGTTTTTCATCACTATTCATATATAACAATTCATATGCTCTACCAAATATAGATAAATCTAAAGCTAATTCATTATTATGACTATCTTCATCTATTTCAGTAAAGTTAATATTTAATGATTCTGCTCCATCTCCACTATATGATATTGGTACACCAAATACATAGCCTACTGCTAAATCTGTTATATATTCAGCGTGGTTACATACTATTTTATTGTTAGGTATATTCTTGTTTTTAAATGTTCTATCAAGTATTTTATGTTTACCATCATAATAATCATTTAATTTATTTAATCTTGATTCTAGTTCAATCCTATGCTCTTTTATGCATGAAAAAAGAAGCTTACTAGATACTGTTCCATCACCATCTAGAAACTTCCTATCTCTTACTATAGCCATTATCTACTACTCCTATCTTATTCCTAATTTACTCTTGCTTCCTACCCCTATAGTCTTCTTTATGCTTTCTGTATAAATCGCATATCTAAGTGCATCTAATACATCATCCCATATCTTTAAAGGTTCACCAGTAGCCTTATTCCATGAATACATAAATATTTCTTTTTTAAATAAGTCTACTTTATCATAAACTACTTTAAACTTTTCTAATTTGATTAATCTAGCTACTTCACCTATTCCAGCTAATCGTGATTTATCTCCATTTATAGCCTTTATATTTTCTTTCTTGAATCTCTTTATATACTCTGGTCTAGCAGTGTCACAATAGAAACCTATATTTCCATATCGCTTTTTTATTTCTTTAGCTACATTTACCCAGTATTCTATTTCCTCATATTGCTTTGAATGTTCTTCTAAAAGATATGTATCTCCTTTATCATCTCTTCCTAGTACTACTATAGCTCCCGGATGTTCATAGCCCCAGTCAACACCAGCAAAGTACTTTACAAAGTTTATATCTTTTAAGTCTTTTGATTTTATATAATGAGTCTCTTTTCTAAAATCTTTATATACAATACCTTCTGCTGATACCCATAAACCTTCTATATCTCTATCATAAAACATTCCAGTCGGCGTAGCAGCTTTAATATTATCTTTATATCTATCTGTTAAAAAAGTATTATCATCTAATTTAAAGTGATATGATTGAATAACCTTACCGTCTGCCTTATCAATATAATTAGTTTTTAACCAATGTTCAGGTTGATCTGGATTTGTATCAACTAATATTCTAGCTCCTTCTCCTGAACATCTAGCTTTTATTTCATTAAAAACTTCTTCATTGGCCATTGTACCCTCATTGATATATGCTCCATATGATGTCATACCCCTTATTCTTCCCATATCATTAATCTTACTATGACCAAAACAACATACTTGTACCCCAAATAACACAAATCTATTATGCTTATCGAATTTAAATTCAATTTCATACTTATTAGTTAGTTCATTTAGTACGTTTCTTTGTACCGCTCCTAAGTCAGCCCCAGCAAGTATATATTGTGGTAATGGAATATTTAGCTTATCCGCTATTTCTCTCACTCTTCTTAATTCAAAAAGAAATAAATCATTATTTAATATAGTTTTTCCTGTTCTTTTTGCTCCGTGATTAATAAGCATGAAGTAATCTTCATTCATAGCATATTTTAATACTTCAATTTGCTTTGGATGATATAAATCAGTTAGCATTGTTAATCTCCTTACTAATAGCAGTAAGATACTTATCAATCTTATCTTCCTTAGAATCATCACCGTTGCTTGTTTTAGCTTTTAATACTTCAATTCTTAACTTTTGTTCTTCTGTTACTAGATCCCAATTTTTATTAAGCATTTCATCATATTGCTTTATCATATTAAATAAAGTTTGCATAGCTTTTGATAGGGTTGTAACTGCTGCATTCTCTTTATCCCAAGCAAATTGATATTCCCATTCTTCTGATGATGTCTTTCCCCAGCTTTCCTTAGTTTTAACTTTAGTAATATCCTTTTTACTTTTTACATGGATAATATTTTGCATATTTAGTATTTTAGCTTGTTGAATTAATATATTATTCCACAAAATATCTAATGGATTTTCACTCTTAAGCTCTACCATTACATTTACCATACTTCTAGGTAGATATTTGGATAAGAACTCATTATCACTAAATCTTGATTCTTCGCAATACATTCCATGTTTAAGGTTACCTATATTTCCAAGTGCATTTTGGTTTCCTTTAGGAGCTCCACCTTTATTAATCCATTTATCTTCTCTTCTCCATAGCTTTATATTGCTTTCTTTTTCATTTAGTTGTTCTGCTATATCTTTACAAGTTATCTTACCTTTAGATTCCTTAAATAGCTTATAAGCTAACTCTCTATTGGGATTTCTTTTCCTAGCCATTACTACACACCTCCATTCCTATCCTTTAACATTGTCAAACTAAGGCTATATAACGTGTATATATGCTTTAGGTTGAGTTTCAGGAATTATAATTAACTCTTTTAATTTTTTTGATTTTTAAATTTCCCCTTAAAACTTAACTCTAACTGTTGCTACATCTATTCTAGGGTACATTTTTTCTAATGCTCCATAACTGTAAGAATTGCTCATGTACTTTTTTTAGTGCATATATATGTAGGAATTTTTTATTTTATCTTCTAATGTTCCTACTGTACTTTTTGGAGTATTATAGTTTTTTATCAGCAATTGATGTAGCTTTCTTCTTAGCCACTTTATCTAATCCTAGATATAGTTGAGTTGTAGTTATACTTCTATGTCCTAACGCTCTTCTAACAAACTCTACATCTCCACCATTTTCCTCATATAATCTAGTTGCATATGTTTTTCTTAAACTATGTCCACTTATATTTTTCAAATCTAATTGAGGATCTTCACTTACTTTCCTCAATATTTTGCTAAATGATTTTGCTTCTATATGTTCTGGCGCATATTTGCTTGATATGAAAGCATATTCACTACGTCTTTTATTCCTACAATATCTACGTAATATTTTTTCTAAATTAGGCCCTATTTCAACTATCCTTGGGTCTGGTCTCTTTTCACTTTTAACTTCTTTACCTTCTAACCTTTTAATAGCTTTTTTCTTTTCTCTATTTTCCCATGATTTATATTGCTTACTCTCTTGTATGCAAAATTCACCTTCTTCTATAGCATCTAAAATATTAGCTATTGTTAGTGGTACCAAATCACCTAATCTATATCCAGTAGCAACTCCTAAAAGAAATAGAGTTAAATTTCTATCTGCTTCTTTTTCCCCACTTAGCTCAACTAATCTCTCTTTAAAGATTTCGTACTTCTCTTCTGGAATAGGTTGAGCTTCTTCCTTTTTCTTTTTCCAATACTCTTCTGCTCCACACTTCGGACAAGTACTATCTATCTTTTTACTTCTCCACTTATGTTTACATCTCTTACAATGTAGTTGTATTAGTTTCACTCTTTTCTTTTTCTTTTTTCTTCCCATTTATCTCACCTGTTTCATAACTCCTCCTCGGCCACGCCTATAATATCTCTGCTTCATTAACTCTTTAACATTTATTTTTTCTTCACTTTTGGTACTCTGCTTGACTCTATTTCTTTTAATCTTATTTAATCTCTTAAAAACTTCCGGTTGCATGTCTTTTAATCTTTCTTCGATTGTCAACTTTAATTCCCCCTTTCTTTTTATTTAAATAAAAAAAGAAGCTACTAAAATTTAGTAACTTCCACTTAAACCCTCTAATATTATTTTTCTTTTTATTTTCTTTATAGCTTCACCTAATACTGGTCTTGGCAGTTCTCTTTCATTCATATGCTTTATTATGAAGTCTGCTAATATTTCAGCTTCTTTATCCATACTTACACACGTTTCATTTTTTAACACTTCAGGTATATCATATGGAATCGCATAATCTAGATCTTTTCTTAACTCTATATCCCCTGTTTCTTTATTAGTTTCATATATTGATCTATTCTTTTTTACAAAAGTACTATCAGGCATATATCTCTTAACTTCCTGTTTTGCAATTTTAGCTATATCTTTTCTAGCTTGCTTAGCTTTCTCATGAGTTATTTTTAAAGATTTAAAATTTCTTTCGATGCATGTTCTTACAGTACTTGGACTATAACTCAATTCTTTTGCTATTTCATTTGCTTTCCATCCATTTATGTATAATTTTCTAATTTTCTCTTTATCTATTTTACTCACGAAAAACTCCCCCTTTTCTATGAAATGATATAGTTCGCCCCAACCCAAAAGTGTCTCATTTTATAAAAGTGTCTCATTTTTAACTCGCATTTTCTATGCTCCATTTGCACACTTTTATTTCCTTATTGCACATCATCTTATACACATATTTTAGTCTATATATAAAAAAATAGCACCTCAATTTATTCCAAAATAAATTAGAATATTTTATAACTTCGGTGCCATTTTAATACTTTACTAACATTTTTATAGATTTATATATATTTTTCTGCTTTTTTCTTATTTTTTTACTCTTTATGTGTATTAATTCTCTTTCTTATTGTATCTGCACTTATTGCAGATAATACAACCTTATCACTTTCCATAACTATAATAGCTGCAGTTTTATTTCCTTCAGTAGCATCTACTACCAACCCTTTTTCTTTTGCATTTTTTATTAATCTTCTACTTGGCGAACTTTCAGCGTTAACTATAGCCAATACCTTGTCTATATTTACATTGTTCCCGTATCCAACATTAATTACTTTTCTCACTATCTTCACTCCTTCTCTCAAAATAAGGACATCTGCCTTCTCTTACTATTTCTAACGCTCTTTTTGAATACTTTTTATTACTACACGCAAAATTTTTCTCATATTTACACTTACTACAAATATTTATAAAATCAATTATTTTTCCCACTTATGCTCACATCCTTATTTTCCCCATATGAACCCTACTCTTTCTTTTATTTGATTTCTCCTTGCAAGATGCAATAATAATAAAAATAATTCATCACCTTCTCTTTTTATTTCTTTTACAATCTCTTTGAACGAATAATTTTCATTCCACATCTTCTTTGCCTGCGATATATCTTTTTTATTCCACGCAAATTCTATATCTTGAAGTATTATAACTACATCATCTTCTCTTAACTTATTTGTATAATTAAGATTATTAGTACCTATGTTTTTATACTGATTCTTTTTCTTTTTATTCTTGCTCATATATTCACCATCAATGATCTTATTCTTTAATTATTTTCCATATTTAGCTTTTCTTTTATTATTTTCATAACATTATCCGTAAAATCTTTCATTGCCTTTGCAAGATTATTTAATGCTTCTTCCATCATTCTTTACTTCCTCTCAATATTTTTGAATTGCGAGCTACTGCTCCTTATCTACTTCTATTATTTCTTCACTTACAACAGTATAGAAATTAGGTTTGTAATTATATTTTTCTTGCCAAGAATAAAAAACCTCATTTAATTTATCT
>OLNJ01001214.1_pt1 | contig 14655 bp, 16 predicted proteins | sample 1672191 | NCBI WGS metagenome assembly OLNJ01 (sample SAMEA3136657, study PRJEB25190) | human gut metagenome | biome: human gut; feature: human-associated habitat; material: faeces | place: Austria | collected 2013 | reverse complement strand
TTACGAAGAAGACTTATGTACTTATTTATACAATAGGTTTTCTTTGTAGTTAGGAATTTTTTTTATACAAATTTTTAAGTAGCTGCAAAGAATTCAACGAAGTACATACAAATACAGATAAAAAGGAGAGGTTTATTATGAGAAAGTTACCTAAAATAGAATTACATTGTCACTTAGATGGAAGTGTTAGAGTTGAAACAATAATAGATATCGCAAAGAAAGAAAACTTAGAATTACCATCTTATAATATGAATGATATAAAAAAACTTGTTCAAGTTCCTTTAGATTGTACATCTTTGGATGAATATCTTGAAAAATTTGATTTACCTAATAAAGTTATGCAAACAAAAGAAAATATTAAGAGAATAACATTTGAATTAGTAGAAGATGCAGCTAATGAAAATGTTAAATATATAGAAATTAGATTTGCACCAATGCTTCATATGGAAAAAGGATTAAGTATAAAAGAAGTAATACAAAGCGTTTTAGATGGCATGAATGAAGCATGCGAAATGTATGAAATAAAAGCAAACTTAATACTTGGATGTATGAGAAATATGAGTGTAGAAGATGCTGAATTAGTTGCTAAAGAGGGAAAAGAATTTATAGGAAAAGGTGTAGTTGCAATTGATTTATGTGGACCAGAAGAAGAAGGATTTGCTATAAAGTATAAAAAAGCAATTGATTTAGCTAGAGATTTAGGATATAGAGTTACAATTCATGCAGGTGAAGCAGCTAGTGGAAAAAATGTTATAGATGCAATAAATTTATTGGGGGCAGAAAGAATCGGTCATGGAATAAACATAAAGGATATGAAAGAAGCTTATGACTTAGTTAAAAGTACAAATGTAACTCTTGAAATGTGTCCTACAAGTAATCTTCATACTAAGGCTATAGATAAGGTTAATAATTATCCATTCTTTAATTTTTATAAAGACGAGTTAAGTGTTACTTTAAATACGGATAATAGAACTGTTTCAGATGTAGACCTTACAAATGAAGTAAATTTAATTAAAGAGAATTCTAATATGAGCGAAGAAGATTATAAGAAAATATACTTAAATAGTGTAGATGCAACATTTGCAGGGGAAGATACTAAAGTTTGGTTAAGAAGTTTGATATAATTAAATTTATTAAAGTTAAAAGAGTCTAGATTTAACTAGGCTCTTTTAATTTATAACGACTATCTAAATTTAAACTGATAAATACTCCTACAGATGCGATTATCATACTTATAATAATACCTTTTATACCACCTATTTCATCTGAAATAGTAATTAAAGGATAAGCATTATTTGAAGCTAGTTTAGCAGATGGCAGCAAGTTCCTAGAGGTAAATCTATGTTAGATAGTGTATATATCATCTTCAGCATATAAATTCTCTTCATAGTGTATTCAAAAGATGGATAACTACTTTTAATGGTGTTTCTAGTAAATATATATCTAATTTTATATAACTAGAACTACTATTAAAAATAGATTCATAGAATTAACTTAAAAAGCAATTTTACTTTAATTCAGGAGATTACTTATAATTGGAAAGTAATAGAATATTATGTATAATATAATCAAGGTTCGCAATTGTTATATATTGAGAAGATAATATTATAAATATGGGGGTAGAATATATTTGAAGAAAAACAGAATAATCGGAGTATTTTTAGTAGCAATTATTATTATAATATCCGCAAAACTATTTATAAAATATAACGAAAGATTTGGTGGAGCAGTTATAAGTGGGAGTATTGGTGGATTTAACTTAGATACTACAGAGGGGTTTTCAAAATATGATGAAGAGTATATTTTGAATATGTGCCTATCTAAGAGGAAAGGTGGTATAGAGGTAAATTCACAAAAAGCCAATAGCTTAGGAAAACCTACGAACATGATAGGTTTACATATTTATAATAAATTGGATTTTGTATCATCTAGAGGATATGACTATTATGTATGGTTAGGTGAGGATAAAGGATATATTAGAAATGTAGAAGAAAATGAAATATACACTTTAAGTAGTGATGAAAAAAAGTTTTTAATAGATTGTTATCTAAAATATCATAGCTATGAGGAAGTAGAAACTATGATATCAAAAGAGTATTAATTTAGATCATAAAATTAATATAATGTGAAATAATGATATTTTGATATTATATAGATAAACTATAAATTTATAGAGGTGATTAAATGTCTAAACATAATTTTGGAATTATGAATAATAAACCTATGAATGAAGAGAGATTTGATGAATATGAGCCAAATAAATATAATTGTATATCTGTTGATGATGATTTTATCGAATCTATCTTAAGTGAATTACAAAATGTAAATTGTTATTGGCATACTCTTCAAAATAAAGGTGATGGTCTTGCATATTGTGGTATTACACTTATACCACCAGAATCAATGGATTCATTAAAAAATACTTTATCATTGCAAGATAAGATAGAATATAAAGACTTGATTTCCTTAGTAAATAAAGCAAAAGAAGAAAATAAATATATAATTCATTTTGGAATATAAATCATAATTTATAAAGTATATTTAGTGAACAACATTAATATATTACGAATAATTTATACCAAATTAGATAAATAACCATACATTATAATTCAAATTATTGAAAATACTAAGGTATGGTTATTTTTATTCTAATATAATCACAAAGTTGGCTAATATAGCCTAAATTTAAATTCTTTAAATACTGAAACAAAATTAATTTTACCATATGAATGCCAAAATAAAATGAAAACTATAACATTAAAAAAACTATGCGATTATCCTGAATTTTGTTATAAGGCAGCTAATTGGTTCTCTCAAAAATGGGATATTCCAGTTGAAGCATATTAGGAAAGTATCCAAGAGTGTATTGAACAAAAAATAGGTATACCACAATGGTATATTGTAGTGAATAATAAAAACGAAATTATAGCGGGAGCAGGAATTATAGAAAATGATTTCCATGACCGCAAAGATTTAAGTCCTAATTTATGTGCATTGTTTGTTGAAGAAAAATATCGCAAACAAGGAATAGCGAAATATATTTTAAATTTTTTAAGAAAAGATTTAGGTAATATGGGATTTGAAAAGTTATATTTAGTTACAGATCATACAGAATTTTATGAAAGGTATGATTGGAGTTTTTTAACTACAGTAAATGATGATGAGGGGAATTCTATAAGAATGTATGTGGCTTCTACATTATAATGAATTCTAATTTGTATGGAACATTAATAAATATGACAGCGAACTTTTACTATAATTAAATATGATTAGAAAATAGAGTGATAATGTTTAAATTATTACTCTATTTTTGTTTAAACATATCTTGGGAGAATATCTATAGATTTGTGTAAATAATATTTTTTATAATTTATATTACTGGAAATTTTAAATTCCAGTAATATTTTTTTATTTTTGAGAAATACTAATACTGGAATTCTTTACACAATTATTATGTGTTTAATTTAGTTATTTATACACTAAATTTTCCATAATTTCAAAAAAATTTATATTGTGTAAGAGTTAGGTATCCTTTCTCCAAACATAATTGTAAGCTGTCCTAAAGTAGACGCCCAATTTTGGTTTGGAGAAGTCCATTTCTCCATAATTTTCATTGTAGATAAATACAATGATTTTCTCAATGATTCATCTGTTGGGAATACACTTCTTATTTTAGTATATTTTCTTAATTGTCTATTAAACCCTTCAAGTGCATTTGTAGTATAAATAATCTTCCTAATTTCATTAGGATACTCAAAATATGTATTTAGATTTGGCCAGTTATTGTACCATGAATCTATTACAACAGAATATTTTGAATACCATTTATCCTTAAGAATTTCTAAATTTTCAAGTGCTGTCTCTTCGTTAAACGCCCTATAAACACTTTTTAGATCTTTCATAAATTCTCTCTGATCTTTTGATGCTATAAATTTAAGTGAATTTCTAATCTGATGAACAATACAAGTTTGAATACTTACATCTGGATATACTGTTTTAATTGCTTCTGGAAGACCTTTTAAACCATCCATACAAGCTATTAAAATATCATTGACACCTCTGTTTTTAAGATCATTGCAAACTGATAACCAAAATTTAGCTCCTTCAGATTCCCCAATCCAAATACCTAGTATATCTTTTTTACCTTGCATATTTAAAGCCATACATATATATGCTGCTTTTGAAACTATTTTATTATCATCTCTTACTTTAAAGTGCATGGCATCCATATATACAATAGGGTAAATCTCCTCTAGTGTTCTACTTTGCCATTCGGCGGCAGCCTCTACAACTTTATCTGTTATCTTAGATATCATGGATGGAGATACATCAATGCCATATAGTTCTTCCATTTCAGATTGAATATCTCTTACACTCATTCCACAGGCATAAAGTCCTATTATTTTCTTGTCTAATTCATTACATACAGTTTCATATTTTTTAACAACCTTCGGTTCAAATTGTGATTTTCTATCTCTTGGAATATCTAATCCTACTTCTCCAAAGCTACTGCTTACTGTTTTATTGCTGTACCCATTTCTATAGTTTGGATTAGTTTCATTAGATCTTTCGTATTTTTCTCTATCAAGATGTTCTTCCATTTCTGCTTCTAAAAGTTGTTGAATTACATCCTTAAATAACTTTTGCATTAATCCATTTTTTCCAACTACATCTTCCATTGTCTTGCACTTTTTTACTTCTGCTTGATAATCTACATTTGGAACAATTATATCTTTCATTTTAAATACCTCCAAAAGTTTAATATGAATATTATTCCAAACTTACCAATTTTACATACTAAAAAGAGTATAGGTAAGTTTGTTTTTACACAAACCTATCTATACTCCCTATCTTAGAATAAACACTTACAAATTACTAGGGTGAAAGTGTGAAATATAAAGTTGATGATATTTGCAGCATCTTCTCAACTGCATGGAAGAAACTTTATACTCACACCTCACCCCATTCACCAAATAAACAATTATTCTAAAATACGCCCATACACTACATTACATCCATAGTTTTTGCACTTATTACATTAACACCTGTATCTAAAATATTTTCTACTATTACATCCCCCACTTTAACTGGAGCATTAACTCTGACCTTATCTAACGCTTCCATAATATCAAATATCATTCCCTTTGGAATAGGGTCTTCTGTTTTAACTGGTAGTAGCTGTAAGTATGAGTTTTCAAGCTTTACAGTCGTAGTTATAACTCTTGTAGGATTAGTAAGTTCTTGTACAGCGTACTTTTCTCCCCTTTTACAAGTATTTCCTTCTACTTTGAATCCTTCTTCTGATTGTTCTACATTTAAATGGCATCCCATAGGACAAACTATACAAGTTAGCTCTGTTTTAATTAAAGTATCTACTGCGCTCATCTTTAAGCCTCCTCAACACTTACGGTTATATTACCTGTAATATTTTTCAATATATCAGTTTTTATATTAATACTTTCCATCTCTGATGGTATCATGTGTAATCTTTTCTTTTCTAAAACAACTTTATCATTGCTTCTTACTACTAGCTTTTTATTTTTATAAATATTTCTTACTCTCATAAATAAGTTAATGTCTTCATTGCTATTTCTATCAACATTTTGAGGTACTATATATCCTATCCCTTCTCCTGCAACTGTATTTATAGTTTCATTATTTTCTAACTTATTTAAGCAGTACTTCGCTGCATTTTTACCAGCTATTCTACTTTCTTTAGTAACAAAGTCAACTAAATCATGAACATGAACAACATTACCACAAGCAAATACCCCATCTATATTAGTTAGCATAGAGTTATTCACTATTGGTCCACTAGTTCTCATATCTAAGTTAACACCGGCATCAACACTAAGTTCATTTTCAGGTATTAGACCTACTGATAATAAAACTGTATCACATTCTATAAATTCGTCTTCACCTTTTATAGGGTTTCTATTTTCATCTAACTTACTAAGAGTTACTCCACTTACTCTGTTCTTCCCATGTATATAACTTATAGAAGTACTTAGTTTTAATGGTATTCCAAAGTCATCTAAGCATTGTACTATATTTCTAGTAAGGCCACTTGAGTGAGGATTTATTTCTACTACAGCCTTTACTTTAGCTCCTTCTAAAGTCATACGTCTAGCCATTATTAAACCTATATCTCCAGAACCATAAATAACTATTTCTTTACCTACCATGTATCCATCCATGTTACTTAGTCTCTGTGCTGCACCTGCTGTGTATACTCCAGCTGGTCTGTAACCTGGTATATCTATGGCGCCTCTTGTTCTCTCTCTACATCCCATAGCTAAAACTATTGCATCTGCCTGAATATTTATAAGCCCCTCTTCTCCAAGAGCTTCAATACTTTTATCTTCATTTATATTTAAAACCATAGTATTTAACATATAATCTATATTTTCTTCTTTAACCATCTCTATAAATTTACCTGCATATTCAGGACCTGTTAGTTCTTCCTTAAATTCATGAAGCCCAAATCCGTTATGTATACATTGGTTAAGTATTCCACCAAGTTCTCTATCTCTTTCTATTATAAGAACATTTCCTGCACCATTTCTCTTCGCTTCAACCGCTGCACCTAGACCAGCAGGTCCTCCACCAATAACTACAACATTATATTTCAACTAACTCACCCCTTAATTCTTTTACTTTCCCTAATACCACTTCCGAATTTTCATATTCCTTTAGCACTTCTTCTACAGGAATATTTAATTCTCTAGCTATTATTTCAATTACTCTTGGTCCACAGAAACCGCCTTGGCATATTCCCATTCCTGGTCTAACTCTTCTTTTTACTCCATCAACAGTCCTTGCACCACAAGGTCTATTTATTGCATCTACTATCTCACCTTCTGTTATACTTTCACATCTACATATTATTTTCTTATACCTTTCATCACTTTTTATAAGTTCATTTCTTTCTTCTGTTGTCATATGTGAAAATGGCTTATGTTTCTTTCTTATTGGGTTAAAGTTTTTATTTTCTTCTAACTCTAAACCTTCTTCTTTAAGTATTTCTATTACATACTCTGCTATTGCTGGTGCAGATGCTAATCCTGGAGATTCTATTCCACCTGCATTTATAAAGTTTTTAGCCACTTTTGAAGCAAATATACAAAAATCTCCTGTAGAAGCTGTTGCTCTAAGACCTGCAAATGATGTTATGGTCTTTCTGTAGTTTATATTTTCTATTGTTTTTCTAGATGCTTCTACTATTTCATTTATTCCATCTTTACTTGTACTCTTATCATCTTTATCTTCAACTTCATTAGCATTAGGTCCAACTAATAAATTACCATGTACTGTTTGTGTAACAAGTACTCCCTTTCCTTTTGTAGTTGGACATTGGAATAATACATGATTTGCTATTTTCCCTTCAGACTTATCAAGTATTTTGTACTCTCCTTTTCTTGCAGTTATATAGTACTCATTTCCACCTATCATGTTATTTATTTTATCAGCGTATACTCCAGCAGCATTAATTACATACTTTGCTTTTATATTACTGTTATTTGCTAATTCTATATTAAAGTATTCATTATCTTTTCTTATATCTAAAACTTCAGATTGAAGCTTTAATTCTACTCCATTGTTTATTGCATTTTCCATTAAAGCCACATTTAAATTAAATGGACATACTATTCCAGCACTTTCACAAAGTAATGCTCCTACTACATTTTTATTTACATTTGGTTCTATATTAATTACTTCTTCATGATCTAATAACCTAAGGCCCTTTACATGATTCTTTACTCCTCGATTATAAAGGTCTTCTATATGTCTTTTTTCATCTTCATCAAATGCAAGTACTAAAGACCCCATTTGCTTAAACTCTACACTTAAATCCTCGCATAAACCTGGATATAATTCATTTCCTCTGACATTTAGCTTTGCTTTTAAACTTCCAATCTTTGCATCAAATCCTCCATGTACTATAGCACTATTTGCCTTCGTTGTCCCTTGGCATACTTCAACACCTTTTTCAAGTACTACAATATTTAACTTGTATTTAGATAATTCTCTTGCAATTGAACTTCCAGTTATGCCTGCCCCTATTATTGCTATATCATACATAATTTTACCTCCAACATTTATCTTAATTTTGGAAAAAAATATAGAGAGCCCCCTATATGCATAAAAATGCTTATTATATAGGAGGCTCTCTTTACTCTTAGCCTAAATATTTATTATTTTAAGATTTTGTTTTTAAACGTTTTCCCTTAAATTATACTTAATAACTTCTATAATTGTCAATAATATTTTTACTTCTTTTTCTCCTATGCTACATTTCCATATATTTAAGAGCATATAAAACTATAATTAAAAATACCCATGAAACAATAGCGAGAAAATAATATCCATAACCAATTGCAATACCTATACATGCAGTTGACCATATACCAGCAGCAGTAGTTAACCCCTTAACTCCACTAGAGGTCTTGATAATCGTACCTGCTCCTAAAAAACTATACCTGATAATACTTGTGCCGATAACCTTACTGGATCTAAATTTGCGACCCCATTATATTGCAAAAATAATTCCAAAGAAATAATTGATGATATACAATCCCTAAAGATACTAACATATGTATTCTAAATCCTACAAACTTATTTAATCGTCCTCTTTCTATACCTGTTAATCCTCCAACAATTAATGCTAGTAGTAATCTAAAAAAATTTCTCTTTCTCCCATGACTTCCTCCTATTGATGCTTTTTATACTTAATGTAAATTCTGAGTAAAATTATTTCATACGCCATTGACAGAAAAAATTTCTCATTTTATACTAAATATGTTGAATTTTATATGTATAGCGGAGATAAAGGGAGAGCTTTTAAATAAAGACTATCTTAAATATAGTCTTTATTTATATTGCCTCTCTTATTTTTTTGTAAGTCTCTGTTATAAAACTAAAATAAGAGGTGTTGTATGAAAGTATTTGCACATAGGGGCGCAAGTGGAGATTACCCAGAAAATACTATCTTATCTTTTGAAAAAGCACTTACCTTACCTATTGACGGTATTGAGCTTGATGTTCACAAAAGTAAAGATGGTAAACTAGTTGTTATACATGATGAAGATGTACAACGTACTTTTAAAGGAAAAGGTCTAGTTAAAGACTATACTTTAGAAGAGTTACGAAACTTCAAATGTAGAAAATTTGAATTTATTGACAATGATTTATGCAAGGTTCCTACTTTAGAAGATGTTTTTGAGCTTATTAAAGATAAAAACATTACTTTAAACATAGAAGCCAAAACAGATCAGATTCATTATGATTTAGAACAAGATGTACTTGATTTAGTCGACAAATATAATCTGAGAAATAATGTTCTTATTTCTAGCTTTAATCACAAATGTTTAAATGTATTTAAGAACATTGATTCTGATTACAAATACGGTGCTCTTTATGAAGATGAAAAAGATTATGCACCCGAAAAAAATGTTGTTGACCATGCTAAAAAATTGAATGTATATAGTATAAACATAAGTAAAGAGTTAGTGACTAAAGAAATTGTAAACTTAGCTCATAAAAATAATTTAAAGGTTTATGTTTATACAATTAATTCACATTCACAAATGAGAAAAATGATTGACTGCGGTGTAGATGCCGTATTTAGCGATTATCCAGAATTAATGTTAGAAATCTTAGATGAAGAAAAACATCAGATTTAATCTTAGTTTGCTACTTTAATAGCAATGGGATTATTATTACCAGGTGTTAAGTATGATGCATCATTTACGCAATTAGCTATAGATTCTTTTATACCTAGATTTAGTAAATCATTTGTTGCTATGATATCCACTGTATACTTTGGATGCATAAAAAAAGCAGTGCTTGCATGGACAATGGGAGATATAGTTGTTGGAATAACTGCTTGGATAAATATTATTGCTTTATTCTTTATGACAAAACCTGCTCTGGCTTGTCTTAAAAATTATGAAACACAGAGAAAAGCTGGTATTACTAGAGAAGATTTAGTATTTGATCCTAAAGCTTTAGGTATTCAAAATGCAGATTTCTGGGAAAAAAGACATAAAGAAAGAAGTAAGAAATCTAAAAAATTAAGTTAATTTATTTAATTTAAAAAAAGAGAATTGCCCTTAGTGTCAATCCTCTTTTTATGTTCTTAAATCTATATATAAAATACTATATTAAATCATGCGCATAATCTTTAATTGGTGCTTTTATTAAAAATTTAGTTCCTATAAGTGCAAATACTATTATGCCTATTATTTGTAAGCTAATTAAAATTACCGGGTTTTGTATTACATATAAGGTAGCACCTATGAATTTCATTACCCAATCTAACACCACATCTTGATTCTTAAATGCTTGAGCTGATATATAACCTGCAAATAATATTGGAACTCCTATAAACAGTATTACATTTGTTCTTACTTTTAGTCTATACGATATTGCTCCTAACATATATCCTAAGGATATCATTAATGTATTTGTTAAAGTTCTAGTAATTATACTTTTTATAAACCACATCAAAGACACATCTGCAACTTTAAATTCAAGATTATCTATACTAATCCAAGATATGCCACTTATTACATATACTTTCCTTTTAGTAATTAACTCCATTAATACCTTGCAACCAATCTCAAAAAATACACTAAATAATGATGCAAAAATCGCAATTGTAATACTCCATAATGCTATTGCTTTTAAAAATCCTAACCTATCCCCCCTTATGCTAATAACCCCACCAAAAGTTTTAACTGTACAATTTATTCCATAAGCCATACACATAATATAAGCCAACATACTTGCCTGACTAAAGAATCTAATAGGCTCAATAGAACTTCCATCTAAAGCAGATATTATATTTGATATTACGCTCATCCCCACATTTACTGTAACTATTGATATAAATGCAATTAATGCTATTTTAACATCTCTTTTCAAAAATTTATAATATGGATTATTCATATAATACCTCCTCCTTTTTATGCATATTTATAAATAAATCTTGTATACTCATATTGTCTAATTCAATATTTAAAGTTTCTATTAGTGCTAGATCTTGGTCATTTATTTCTCCATAATATGAATAAACTTCATTATTTCCAAAGGATTTAATAGGTTTTCTATTTTTTAATATAGACAATTTATTTAAATCATCTTTTTTACCTGTTATATGATAAGATTTTTCTTTTACTTCATCTATATAATCGTCTACTTCGACTTTTCCGTTCTTTATTATAATTACTTTTTCTAATAACTCTTCTACTTCATTAATCTGATGTGTAGATATTATTATAGTTCTATTTTTATGTGTATAGGATTCTAATAAAATACTATAGAACTCTTCTCTATTAACTGCATCAAGACCTATTGTTGGTTCATCAAATATTGTTATAGGCGAGTTAGAGCAAATTCCTATAATATTAGATACTAGTGTCTTCATACCTCTCGATAGTTTTTTATAAATTAATTTTTGATTTATTTCAAACCTTTTACAAAGCTTTTCTTGTAGCTTGTAGTCATAATCTTTACAAAAGTAAGAATATGCTTTAAATATATCTTTTACCTTGTACTCTATATCATAGAATTCCCTTTCCCTAACTATACAGATATCATCAAGCACTCTAATATCTTCCTTAGGATTTTTTCCAAATATCTTAACTTCTCCATGATTACATAATAGCTGATTAGCAATAATATTAATTAAAGTAGTTTTACCCGCTCCATTTTTACCAAGTAATCCATAGATTTTGTTTTCTTCAAAATTTATGTTTATATTATCGCATATTTTTTTATCTTTAAAACTATGACTTACATTCTTAACTTCTATCGCTATACTCATATCCTCACCCCTTATAATTCTTTATCATTTCTAACAATTCTTCTTTTTCGATATCTAATTTACTAGCCTCTTGAATTAAATCTTTTATATACACTTTTTCAAAAGCATCTTTTCTAGATTTCTTTATTACGTTCTTAGCTCCCTCACAAACAAACATACCTATACCTCTCTTTTTATATAAAATATCTTTATCTACTAAAATATTTATTCCTTTTAAAACTGTAGCTGGATTTATTTTATATAACTTAGATAATTCTGTAGTAGAAGGTATTTGCATCTCTTCTTCTATACTACCACTAAGTATTTCATCTTCTATAGCCTTTGAAATTTGAATAAATATTGGCTCATTGTCATTAAGAATTAACTTCAATATCTCACCCCCTTTATTTATTTAGTTAATCACTCAAGTAATTAACCATGTATCTATATTATATATTTTTTCCTAAAATTTACAATATATTTTTTACAATTATTTCCCTATAAATTTAATTTTCCTAAATAAAAAAGTATAAGTTCTTTTACTTACAAAAACAACTTCTGAAGTAAAGGAACTTATACTTTTTCATAGGTAGATATTCTTTTTAAAATTAATGATAAGAAAATAATTCAATTATTTAAGAGGAAAGTGTATATTAGTATTTGTATATATTAATATATATTTTTATTACAGGTAATAACTTAAGGAGAAAAATATGCTAAATATAGATAAAATAGAACTTTTAGAAAAAATTCTACCATTTTTTAACAATCTCTCTTCAAAAGAAACTGAAGAATTGATTTCAAAGAGCTTTATAACTAAATATGAAAAAGGAACAATAGTTCATAATAAAAATTCAACTTGTACAGGTTTATTAATAACAATATCAGGACAATTTAGGACCTTTATATCTGCTCCTTCAGGAAGAGAAATAACATTATTTAGACTGCTAGAGAGAGATGTTTGTATCTTATCTGCTTCTTGTGTATTTCAAAATATTACTTATGATATTAATCTAGAGGCTGAAGAAGAATCTTTAGCTATTATTATAGATAGCTCTATTATTAAAGATTTATCACAGTCTAATACCCATGTCTTAGAGTTTTTATTTAATCTAACTGATAAATTAGGCTGCGGTAACCCTAAATGTTCTTGAGCTTTTAAAATTAATAGTGATAAATCATTATAAGTATCATTGCCATCTTTATCTTCTCCACCAATTGCAATATTGAAGCCAATTGGAAAACCAGCAAAATATTTAGCACTGTGTTGGTTTCTTAAATAAACAATTTGATTGAATTTTAGCCATAAACATTCAAGAATCTCTAAAGCCTCTTGTTTATTAAGTTTACCTGCTTCAATATCTTTTTGATAATAAGAATACGTATATTGATCCATTCTACCTGGTGAAAATGAAGAGGCATTAGATTCCATATGTAGAATTACAAACAAAAACCATAATGACTGAATTGCTTCATGAAATGTCTCAGGTGGTCTTTTAGCAAGATTTAAACAAATATTTGCTACATTTTCTAACGATTTTTTATATTCATCTTCAACTTCATCTAACATCTTCATAATATAATCATGATATCTTATCATAAAATGACAAGCACCTTGTAAAACCAAAATCGTACATTCATAAAACTCTTTTTGATTTTTATTGCAAGTTTTTAATTTTTCCTTAGCTTTTTCCATCAATCCTTGCGGTCCTAATTTTAACCATAGTGCAGAATCTGGACAAATATGACCTTGTGCATGATCTTTTTGATTAATTTTTACAACTTTAGCCATTGCCTCAATTTCTTTACCATAATTATTTTTAATTACATCTTCCATTGATTTTCCATTCCAATATGGATAAATATTTTCTTTAAACTCTTTAATATCCTCTTCTCTAACTAAAAACTTATCTTGATCTCTAGTTGGTAATGTTTCAAATTCTTTATTTATCCATGAACAGCCACTTTCAGGAAAAATAACACCATAACGTACACCTTTAGTTCGATTTCCAACTATCAATTCCTCTTTTTCAACACTTATTTCTAAGTTTTCTAATGCAGCTTTTAGTGATAGTGCCCTTTTTTTAGGAATTGATAAATTCTCATTTTCTTGGTAGATACGAGTAATGATTCTAGCTTGTTCGATAGAAGCATATCGTGGTTCATTTAACATTTTTTCTTTTAATATAGAAATTCTTTGGGTTTGTGCTAAATTATCCATTTTTATTCTCCTTTTATTGTTTTTTCTTGTTTGTACTTTAATTATACATTATTTATAATTAATTTCAATAAAATACAATAATAAATAATAAAAAAAGAAATCATTTTAAATGATTTCTAATCCATATCTTACAATCCTTTCTTTCAGGTTATCTTGAATTTCATCTTCAAAGATAAACCCTGTAAAATCTGCAATATGTCCAAATACATAATTTCCATCTTGCCTTAATTTTACCTTTTCAGCAACAATATAACTTTTTTTACTACAATTAATAACTTCTTTTTTTGTTAAACCATCATCAACTTCATAAGTAGTAACCTTACCATCATAAACATCTATTCCTACTACTCCTAAAAACGATATATCAAATTTATAATGTTTAATTTGTTCAATCGTTATCGAACCTAAAAAACCATCTCTAGCTCGATTAAAGCTTCCCCCTAAAAAAACAAGACGTGTAGAGGATTCATTAGTAAATAGTTTCATGATATCAATCATATTAGTTACTAAAGTAATATTTAAGTTTTTTTGATAAATTAATTTAGCGATTTCTAAATTAATTGTTGAAATTCCTAAAAATACCATTGTTCCTGGTTCAATTAGTTCAACCGCTTTTTTAGCAATGATT
>OLNJ01001213.1_pt1 | contig 14658 bp, 7 predicted proteins | sample 1672191 | NCBI WGS metagenome assembly OLNJ01 (sample SAMEA3136657, study PRJEB25190) | human gut metagenome | biome: human gut; feature: human-associated habitat; material: faeces | place: Austria | collected 2013 | reverse complement strand
TAGTAGCAGCAGCTGGAGCAGCTGGAGAAGCAGCTGAAGAAAAAGATGAGTTCGATGTAGAACTTGCAGAAGTTGGACCAAACAAAGTTAAAGTTATCAAAGTTGTTCGTGAAGTAACTGGCTTAGGTCTTAAAGAAGCTAAAGAAATGGTTGACGGAGCTCCTAAGGTTGTTAAAGAAGGCGCATCCAAAGCAGAAGCTGAAGATATCAAAACAAAACTTGAAGCAGAAGGTGCTAAGGTTAACCTTAAATAATTATCTTCTTTATAAAAAGAATTTTATGCAGGAATGTTTCGACATTCCTGCATTTTTGCTCTGTGGCTGTCTGTGTGATGCAGGTGCACAGACAGCCGGAAAAATATAATAAAATATTTGAAAAAAATGATTGACAGGCGTATCTTGTTGTGCTATAGTGAAGAATGCTATATTATGGCAAGATGTGCCTATTGTCTTTTGGCAGTAAGGGTCATGTTATAATAAATATAAAGAAAAAACAGGGGTGAAACGTCAATGGAAAAAAACAGAATTCGTTCTGTAAAAACTGGAAAAAGCATGCGTATGAGCTTCCAGAGGCAAGAAGAAGTCCTGGAAATGCCGAACCTGATCGAAGTCCAGAGAGATTCTTATAAATGGTTTCTTGATGAAGGACTGAAAGAAGTCTTTGATGACATTTCTCCGATCGCAGATTACGGCGGAAAGCTCAGTCTGGAATTCATCGACTTTACATTTGACGAGAAGGATGCGAAATATACCATCGAGCAGTGTAAAGAACGTGACGCAACTTATGCCGCACCTTTGAAGGTTCGAGTGAGACTGATTAACAAAGAAACAGGGGAGATCAACGAACACGAGATTTTCATGGGAGATTTACCTATTATGACAGTTACCGGTACCTTTGTCATCAATGGTGCAGAGCGTGTAATCGTCAGCCAGTTAGTACGTTCCCCTGGAATCTATTATGCCATCGCACATGATAAGCTGGGTAAGAGACTGTTCTCCAGTACTGTTATTCCTAACAGAGGAGCATGGCTGGAATATGAAACAGATTCCAATGATGTATTTTATGTTCGTGTAGACAGAACCCGTAAAGTTCCGATTACAGTTCTGATCCGTGCACTGGGTGTGGGAAGCAACGCTGAGATCACAGAACTTTTCGGTGAAGAGCCAAAGATCCTGGCAAGCTTTACCAAAGATACATCTACTAATTATCAGGAAGGTCTTCTTGAATTATACAAGAAAATCCGCCCGGGTGAACCGCTTGCTGTAGAGAGTGCAGAGAGCCTGATCAATGCTATGTTCTTTGATCCGAGAAGATATGATCTTGCTCATGTTGGACGTTATAAATTTAATAAGAAGCTTCATCTTAACAGAAGAATTGTGGGCCATAAGCTGGCAGAGGAAGTTGTAGACCCATCCACAGGAGAAATCCTGGCAGAAGAGGGCACAGTAGTTACCAAGGAACTGGCAAATGTGATCCAGAACAGTGCTGTTCCTTTTGTATGGATTCTGGGCGAAGAAGACCGCAGAATCAAAGTCCTTTCCAACTTAATGGTTGATATCCGTCATTTCCTTCCGGAAATTGAAGATCCTAAGAAGCTTGGGGTTACAGAATTAGTATACTATCCTGTATTGAAGACTATTCTGGAAGAAAATGATACATTAGAAGACAGAATCGCAGCAGTTTACAGAGATATCCATGATCTGATTCCAAAGCATATTACAAAGGAAGATATTTTTGCTTCTATTAACTATAATATGCATCTGGAATATGGCCTTGGAAATGCAGATGATATCGATCATCTGGGTAACCGTCGTATCCGTGCGGTAGGTGAGCTGCTTCAGAACCAGTACAGAATCGGTCTTTCCAGACTGGAACGTGTGGTTCGTGAGAGAATGACAACTCAGGACACTGAGAGCATTTCTGCTCAGTCCCTGATCAATATTAAACCTGTAACTGCAGCAGTGAAGGAGTTCTTTGGTTCTTCCCAGCTGTCACAGTTCATGGATCAGAATAACCCTCTGGGTGAGCTGACCCACAAGAGACGTCTGTCAGCCCTGGGACCTGGTGGTCTGTCACGAGACAGAGCCGGATTCGAGGTTCGAGATGTCCATTATTCTCATTACGGAAGAATGTGTCCGATCGAGACTCCTGAAGGTCCTAACATCGGTCTGATCAACTCCCTTGCATCTTATGCGAGAATCAATCAGTACGGATTTATCGAAGCACCTTACCGTAAGATTGACAAGACAGATCCTAAGAATCCTCGTGTAACAGACGAGGTTGTATATATGACTGCAGATGAAGAGGATAATTATCATGTAGCACAGGCCAACGAGCCTCTGGATGAAGAAGGACATTTCGTTCACAAGAATGTATCCGGTCGTTTCCGTGAAGAGACTCAGGAGTATGAGCGTCATATGTTTGATTACATGGATGTATCTCCTCGTATGGTATTCTCCGTCGCTACTGCCCTGATCCCGTTCCTGCAGAACGACGATGCCAACCGTGCGCTGATGGGATCAAACATGCAGCGTCAGGCTGTGCCGCTTCTGACAACAGAAGCTCCTGTGGTTGGTACAGGTATGGAAGTAAAGACAGCGGTTGACTCCGGTGTCTGTGTAGTTGCGAAGAAATCAGGTACTGTACTTCGTTCTACCTCTACAGATATCAGCATCAAGAATGATGATGGTACAAAGGATGATTATCATCTGACAAAATTCCTGAGAAGTAACCAGAGTAACTGTTACAACCAGAAGCCAATCGTGTTCCAGGGAGAGCATGTAGAGGCAGGACAGGTTATTGCAGATGGTCCTTCTACCTGCAATGGCGAGCTTGCCCTTGGTAAGAACCCTCTGATCGGATTCATGACATGGGAAGGTTACAACTACGAGGATGCTGTACTTCTGAGCGAAAGACTGGTTATGGATGATGTTTATACATCTATCCATATGGAAGAATATGAATGTGAAGCCCGTGATACCAAGCTGGGACCGGAAGAGATCACACGTGATGTTCCTGGTGTAGGAGATGAAGCACTGAAGGATCTGGATGAGCGTGGTATTATCCGTATCGGTGCGGAAGTACGTGCCGGTGATATCCTTGTTGGTAAAGTTACTCCTAAGGGAGAGACAGAGCTTACAGCAGAAGAGAGACTTCTCCGTGCAATCTTTGGTGAGAAAGCACGTGAAGTACGTGATACTTCTCTGAAAGTACCTCACGGTGAATACGGTATTATCGTAGATGCCAAGGTATTTACAAGAGAGAATGGCGATGAGATGTCACCTGGTGTAAACCAGTCCGTACGTATCTACATCGCACAGAAAAGAAAGATCTCCGTTGGTGATAAAATGGCCGGACGTCACGGTAACAAGGGTGTTGTTTCCCGTGTACTTCCTGTAGAAGATATGCCATTCCTTCCCAATGGACGTCCTCTTGATATCGTACTGAATCCTCTGGGTGTGCCTTCCCGAATGAATATCGGACAGGTGCTGGAGATCCACTTAAGCCTTGCTGCGAAAGCACTTGGATTTAATGTTGCAACTCCTATTTTCCAGGGTGCAAACGAGAATGATATCCAGGATACACTGGAACTTGCAAATGACTATGTAAACACAGAAGACTTTGAAGAGTTCCGTGAGAAATATAAAGATATTTTAGCACCGGATGTAATGCAGTATCTGGATGAGAACAAAGCCCACAGAGCACTGTGGAAGGGTGTTCCGATCTCCAGAGACGGTAAAGTGCGTCTTCGTGACGGACGTACAGGCGAGTATTTTGACAGCCCTGTAACTATCGGTCACATGCACTATCTGAAACTGCATCACCTGGTTGATGATAAGATCCATGCACGTTCTACTGGTCCATACTCTCTGGTAACACAGCAGCCACTGGGTGGTAAAGCTCAGTTCGGTGGACAGCGTTTCGGTGAGATGGAGGTTTGGGCACTGGAGGCTTATGGTGCATCCTATACACTGCAGGAGATCCTGACAGTGAAATCTGATGATGTTGTTGGTCGTGTTAAGACATACGAAGCAATTATCAAAGGTGACAATATTCCTGAGCCGGGTATTCCGGAATCCTTCAAGGTTCTCTTAAAAGAGCTTCAGTCTCTTGGTCTGGATGTGAAGGTGCTCAAGGATGACAATACAGAAGTACATCTTCTGGAATCTGTAGATTATGGCGATACAGATCTTCGCTCTGTTATTGAGGGAGAGTCAAGAAGACATCACGACAGAGAAGAAGACTACGGCAAACATGGCTATACAAAGCAGGAGTTTGACGGTGAAGAGCTGGTTGACATCGACGAAGATGAAGAAGATGTGGATGATGACTTCATAGAGCTGGACGAAGCTTTTGAAGATGATGACGAAGAGTAAGAAAGGGGAAAGTATACATGGCAGAAACAACTAACGCCAATGAAACATATCAGCCAATGACTTTCGATGCCATCAAGATCGGACTGGCGTCCCCTGAGAAAATCAGAGAGTGGTCAAGAGGCGAGGTTTTAAAACCTGAGACCATTAACTACCGTACCTTAAAGCCGGAGAAAGACGGACTTTTCTGCGAAAGGATCTTTGGACCGAGCAAGGACTGGGAGTGCCACTGTGGAAAGTATAAAAAGATTCGTTATAAAGGCGTTGTCTGCGACAGATGTGGTGTAGAGGTTACAAAATCTTCTGTTCGTAGAGAGCGTATGGGTCATATCGAGCTGGCTGCTCCGGTATCCCATATCTGGTATTTCAAAGGAATTCCGTCCCGTATGGGTCTGATCCTTGACATTTCTCCGAGAACTCTGGAGAAAGTCCTTTACTTTGCAAATTATATCGTACTGGATCCGGCTGACTCCGGACTCCAGTACAAACAGGTGCTTACAGAGCGCGAATATCAGGATGCCCGTGAATCCTTCGGAAACAATTTCCGTGTAGGTATGGGCGCTGAATCTATCAAAGAGCTTCTGGAAGCAATTGATCTTGAAAAAGATTCTGCAGAACTGAAAACTGAATTAAAGGATGCTACAGGCCAGAAACGTGCCAGAATCATCAAACGTCTTGAGGTTGTAGAATCCTTCCGTGAATCAGGAAACCGTCCTGAGTGGATGATCATGACAGTGATCCCTGTAATCCCGCCGGATCTGCGTCCTATGGTTCAGCTGGATGGTGGACGTTTTGCTACATCTGACTTAAATGATCTTTACAGAAGAATCATCAACCGTAATAACCGTCTGAAGAGACTTCTGGAATTAGGCGCACCGGACATTATCGTCCGTAACGAGAAACGTATGCTTCAGGAAGCAGTGGATGCCCTGATCGACAACGGCCGCCGCGGACGTCCTGTAACAGGTCCTGGAAACAGAGCTCTGAAATCTCTTTCCGATATGCTGAAAGGTAAATCCGGACGTTTCCGTCAGAACCTTCTCGGTAAACGAGTTGACTATTCCGGACGTTCCGTTATCGTTGTAGGACCGGAACTTAAGATTTATCAGTGTGGTCTTCCGAAAGAGATGGCCATTGAGCTGTTCAAACCTTTCGTTATGAAAGAGCTTGTTGCCAACGGAACTTCACACAATATTAAGAACGCCAAAAAAATGGTTGAGAAGCTGGAGCCTGCTGTATGGGATGTTCTGGAAGATGTTATCAAAGAACATCCGGTTATGCTGAACCGTGCACCTACACTGCATCGTCTTGGTATCCAGGCATTCGAACCAATCCTTGTAGAAGGTAAAGCAATCAAACTGCATCCGCTGGTTTGTACTGCGTTCAACGCTGACTTCGATGGTGACCAGATGGCCGTACATCTTCCGCTTTCACAGGAAGCACAGGCAGAGTGCCGTTTCCTTCTGTTATCACCGAACAACCTGCTGAAACCTTCTGATGGTGGTCCTGTAGCCGTTCCTTCACAGGATATGGTACTTGGTATCTACTATCTGACTCAGGAAAGACCTGGAAACAAGGGTGAAGGTAAATACTTCAAGAGTATAAACGAAGCAATCCTTGCCTATGAGAATAAAGTAATCACACTGCAGTCCAGAATCCATGTGCGCTGCAGCAAGACAATGCCGGACGGAACTGTTCTGACCGGTACAGTAGAATCTACACTTGGACGTTTCCTGTTCAACGAAATCCTTCCTCAGGATCTTGGTTTCGTAGACAGAAGTGTTCCGGGAAATGAACTTCTCCTTGAGGTTGACTTCCTGGTAGCTAAGAAACAGCTGAAACAGATTCTTGAAAAAGTTATCAATACTCACGGTGCTACAAAGACTGCTGAGGTTCTTGATGCGATCAAAGCTACAGGTTACAAGTATTCTACACGTGCAGCCATGACCGTTGCCATTGCCGATATGACCGTTCCGCCTCAGAAACCGGAAATGATCCAGAAGGCACAGGATACTGTTGACCTTATTACAAAGAACTACAAACGTGGTCTTATCACAGAGGAAGAGCGTTACAAAGAAGTTGTTGATACATGGAAAAAGACTGATGATGAGCTTACACATGCTCTGCTGTCCGGTCTGGATAAGTACAACAACATCTTTATGATGGCTGACTCCGGTGCCCGTGGTTCCGATAAACAGATTAAACAGCTTGCAGGTATGCGAGGACTGATGGCCGATACAACCGGTCACACCATCGAGCTGCCTATCAAGTCAAACTTCCGTGAAGGTCTTGATGTACTGGAATACTTTATGTCTGCCCATGGAGCACGTAAAGGTATGTCCGATACAGCTCTTCGTACAGCCGATTCAGGATACCTGACAAGACGTATGGTTGACGTTTCTCAGGATCTGATTGTACGTGAGACAGACTGCTGCGAAAACAGAGATGAAATCTCAGGTATGTATGTAGAAGGTTTCGCAGATGGTAAAGAAGAGATTGAGGGACTTCAGGAACGTATCACAGGTCGTTTCTCCTGTGAGACAATTAAGAATAAAGACGGCGAAGTTATTGTAAAAGCCAACCATATGATCACACCAAAACGTGCTGCCCGCATTATGAAAGAGGGCGTGGACAACCAGACAGGCGGATCTATCGAGAAAGTTAAGATCCGTACAATCCTTACATGTAAATGTAAAGTTGGTATTTGTGCAAAATGTTACGGTGCGAACCTTGCAACAGGTGAAGCTGTTCAGGTTGGTGAATCTGTCGGTATTATCGCTGCTCAGTCTATCGGTGAGCCTGGTACACAGCTTACCATGCGTACCTTCCACAGTGGTGGTGTTGCCGGTGGAGATATCACACAGGGTCTTCCCCGTGTTGAGGAGCTTTTTGAGGCAAGAAAGCCAAAAGGTCTTGCCATTATCACAGAAATTCCAGGTGTTGCTGTTCTTAATGACACCAAGAAGAAACGTGAAGTTATTGTTACAGATCCGGAGTCAGGTGAATCCAAGACTTACCTTATCCCATACGGATCCCGTATCAAGATCACAGACGGACAGATGCTTGAAGCCGGTGACGAGCTTACAGAAGGTAGCGTAAATCCACATGATATCCTGAGAATCAAGGGTGTCCGTGCAGTTCAGGATTACATGATTCGTGAAGTACAGCGTGTATACCGTCTCCAGGGTGTTGAGATCAGCGATAAGCATATCGAGGTTATTGTTCGTCAGATGCTGAAGAAGATCCGCATTGAGGACAACGGAGATACAGAATTCCTTCCTGGAACACTGGTTGACTTCCTTGAATATGAGGATGTTAATGAGCAGATGGAAAAAGAAGGCAAACGTCCTGCAGATGGAAAACAGGTTATGCTTGGTATTACCAAAGCGTCTCTTGCTACCAATTCCTTCCTGTCAGCTGCTTCCTTCCAGGAAACAACGAAGGTACTGACTGAAGCCGCAATCAAGGGTAAGGTTGACCCACTGATCGGTCTGAAAGAGAACGTAATCATTGGTAAACTGATTCCTGCAGGTACAGGTATGAAGCGTTACAGTGAAGTACGACTGAATTCTACAATGCCGGAGCCGGAACCAGAAGTGGAAATCGAAGAGGAACAGACAGAGGAAGAGGCTTCAGATGAGAATCAGACAGATGATGAGCTGATCACAATGGATGAAGATTTTTCTGAGGATGGAGACCTGGATGAGGAAGCTTCTGAAGAGGAATTTGAAGATACAGATGAATCTGAAGATGCAGATGAATCTGAGGATAATGAATAATCATTGGGTAATACGCAAACTGTGAAGCAATTGAACAGTTGCGCATGATATAAACAGGGATGATTCATGAATGGAGGAGTTATCTCACGGGGTATAATGTCCTGTGAGGTAACTCTTTTTTTGATTTGGTTAAAGATAAAAATACAAAAAAGTCTGATTTATCTGTTATAATAAAAAACAAAAACCAATAAATGCAAATGATCAGAGTAAAGGAGGTGCAGTATGGATAAGGAACTTCCGGTTTCCGCATGGCCGGAGTGGAAGATAGTTGAGAAGATTGGAGAAGGGTCTTTTGGACAGGTATATAAGGCTCAACGTACAGAGAGAGGCAAGTCTTTTTATTCTGCTATTAAAATCATCAATATTCCAGGCAGTCAGAGTGAACTGAACAGTGTGCGTTCCGAGACTGGAAATGACCAGGCAGCCAGAGAGTATTTCCAGAATCTGGTTGAGGAGTGCATCCAGGAAATCGGTACTATGGAGTATTTCAGGGGAAATTCTTACATTGTTTCTGTAGAGGATTTTAAAGTGATGGAATACCTGGATGCCATTGGTTGGGAAATTTCCATCCGCATGGAGTATCTTACAAGTTTTCTGGACTACTGTGCAGAGAAGCAACTGCAGGAAAAAGAGGTAATCCAGATGGGGCTGGATTTAAGCAAGGCTCTGGAATATTGCAGAAAGCTTCATATCATTCACAGAGATGTAAAGCCTGAGAATATTTTTGTATCCAGATTTGGAGATTTTAAGCTGGGAGATTTTGGAATTGCCCGTGAACTGGAGCGGACTATGAGTGGATTTTCTAAAAAGGGAACCTATTCTTACATGGCTCCGGAAATGTATAAGGGAGAAAAATATGACAGCAGAGTAGATATTTATTCTTTGGGGATCGTGCTCTATAAGCTTATGAATCACAACAGGCTTCCGTTTATGAATCTGGAGAAGCAGTTTATTACTTACCGGGATAAGGAAAATGCTCTGAATAAAAGAATGTCAGGAGAGCAGATGGCGCCCCCGGCAGAAGCCGGAAAGCTTTTTGGACAGATTATTCTGAAGGCCTGTGCATTTGACCCTGATGAACGTTACCAGACACCGGAGGAATTTTACCGGGCTCTGGATGACCTGAAGAATGGACGGATTCGTAGCCGCCAGTCTGTTGGCACAGTAAATGTGGCAACCGCTGAAGGCAGGCAGGAAAAAGAGCCTGCCCGGGTGGTGGCGCAGAAGATGGATGTACAAAAAAACACAGTACAAAAAACAGCAGTAAAAGAAACTGACAGAGATGCAGAGCTTCAGAGCTCTATACAGTCAGCCAGGGCAACAGCAGCAAGACGCCGCCGCCGCAAAAGAGAACAGAGATTTCGCAGGGGACTGGTTGTCACTGCTGTACTTCTGGCAGTCCTTATTCTGGCCGGAGTATATATAAAATTTAACAGAGATATCACAGGAGATAATTCCGGAAACAGTGAAGTGTCTGTGCTGGATACTGATAAAAACAATTCTTCTGATAACAATTCAAAGAGTTTTAATACTGCCTTAGCTACGATCAAGGATCAGGCAACAACAATCACGGATAACCTGAATTCCTATGACTGGGTAGGATCGGAGGGAACAGTACTTCGATATCTGCGACGGATATCTACTACTCAGAATGATGATGGAGATGTAGAGATAGAAAGTGAATGTATGAAAGCACTGGTGTACCCGGCTCAGTCAGCTGAGGGAAAATACGAAGAGTATTTTTACTGGGGCGAAAAGCTGTTTTTTGCATATATATGGTATGACGAGACGTCTGAGTACTATTATTATGATGATGGAAAGCTCATTCGCTGGATTGATTCTGATGGAAAGGCTCATGACAACGAGACAGATAACGAGGAATATACAACAAGAGGAGAGAAGTATTGGAATAATTCACTGAAAGCGTTGAAGGGAGAGGGAACAAAAACAGACGATGATGTATCAGATTGAGTATGCATATACCTGCCATATGGGCAGGGTTCGTGCAAACAATGAGGATAATCTTTGGTGCTGCGGAGAATCGCTCCCGGCAGATAACCAGGGTATGGAGGGAGTACATTCCCAGATCGTCTCCGGCCTGAAGACACCGGCAATGGCTGTATTTGACGGTATGGGCGGAGAAAGCTGCGGAGAGATGGCGGCATTCCTGGCTTCTGACGAATTCGGAAGATATTATCGTGCCAACAGGCGGACTTTGCGCGATATACCAGAGTTATTTATTGATGGAGTATGTGAGAGTATGAATCAGGCAGTATGTAGATATGCAGCAGAAAATCACATACAGAGTATGGGTACTACCCTGGCAATGACTTTATTTACACCGGAATCTATGTTTGTGTGTAATCTGGGAGACAGCAGGATTTATTTTTCTGATGAAAAAAGCTTTCGCCAGGTATCAACAGATCATATTTTGGGAAAATCGGGGATTGGAAAAGCACCTCTGACTCAATATCTGGGTGTACCTGAGGAGCTGCAGAGGCTGGAGCCGGCAGTTCTGGAAATAGAGCACAAAGAGGGAAACCGTTATCTCATGTGTTCTGACGGAGTGACAGACATGCTTTCTGATGGAGAGATTGCGGATATCCTTTCACGAAAAAACGGACTGAGTGAGACGGTGGAGCTTCTTTTGGACCGGGCTCTCCAAAAGGGAGGAAGAGATAATGTGACGATTATACTCTGCGAGGTTCAGAAGCAGGAGTTAAAAGGTAAGTTCAAGGCATGGCTGAAAAGCATGAAGCAGAAAAGTGAGGAGTGAGACAGCATGAAGAATCGTATGCAGGATCTGGATTTTGAACAGACAGTAGCATTTGACAAGGTGCAGGATTATGAATTTACCAGAAGAGCAGCCCAGCGTTTTCGACAGGTAGTGAGTCTGGACAGCTTTGAAGATGAGGATGCGGATGTGATTTTCCATTATCTGTACAAGGAGATGGAACTGGTTTCCTTTGGTGACCATTTGAAACGGTACATCTATGAGAGGGCAGAACTGGAAGAACCTTTTTCCGAGGTACCTCAGGAGGTATACAGAGATATTATACTGGACTCTTTTAAAGAAACTTTTACTCCCAAGTCTATGAATCCTACTACTACCAAGTTGTCTGCGCTGGTAAATAATTGGCTGAATCAGGCTTCTGTAAAGCGAGAAACGGTATTTCTTCTTGGATTTGGACTTCGGATGACTGCTGAGGATGTGTCAGATTTCCTGACAAGAGTGTTGAAGGAACAGGATTTTGATTTTCATAATCCGGAGGAGGTAATCTACTGGCACTGCTACAGTACGCAGCAGGGTTATTACAAGGCAGAGGAATTGAAAAAAAAATATGAGGCACTTGTTCCTGTAGAAGTGGAAAACACTCAGGTTTTATGCGGAAGTAATCTGTGCCTTGATACAGAGGAAAAATTAATCGATTATCTTGCCCGCCTGAAATCAAAAAGAGTAGATCCCATATCTGAGAAGAGTCAGGCTTTTCAGGAATTTACGAAGCTTTTATATCATGCGAAGCAGATCATCGCCGGCCTTTATCAGCATGATGAAGAGGAAAAAGGTGGGGATAAGGTGTGGGCAGCAGAGCGGATCACGCCTTCTGATGTGGAAAAAGTGATCTGCAGCGGAATTCCCATCAATAAAATGGGTAATCTGAAGAAAATGTCTGCCTCCATTCTGGCAAAACATTTCAGTCAGAAGCGTTTCAGCAGGCAGCGGATTACCAATATTCTGAATCATAAGCTTCCAGTAGAGCGTTTTGACCTGATCACGCTGGAGTTTTTTATTGTATCGCAGGAGATGGAGGATGATGATCCATTTAACAGATACAAACATTTCCTTGATGAGATTCAGGGCATTCTGCTCAGATGCGGAATGAGTGAGATCTATATTGTAAATCCATATGAATGTTTTCTTCTTATGTGTCTCCTTACAGACTGCCCACTGGCAGTATTTGCGGAGATCTGGGAAAAGTCTTATGAGGAGGGAGAGGAATAAACGATAAATATTATCGTATCGTGAAAAAGAGACATTGCGGCATATCTGCATACAATGTCTCTTTTTAACTGAATCAAGTAAGTCCCCTGCTTCAATTGCGAATATCTGCTAGACTTTATTCATTATAATATCCGTAAATAGCTCTTGCATCCTGGGCAATCGCTGTCTGGGCTGCACCGGTATCAGTAAGATCCTGAGACATGAAGCATATTACAAGGTCAATACCCTTGGCTGTGTCATAAATAATCGCTGCATCATTTTCAACAGTGTCCAGTTCTCCTGTTTTGTTGGCAGTCTGCACACCCTCCGGGAGATCAGCAGGAATCTTGTTTTTTCTTTGCTGCATTTTCAGATGATAATACATAGCTTCTGCATTAGGCAGACTGGAGGAATCAATAATTCTCTTGGAAATCTGATAGATTTTCTTCAAAAAGATGCCACAGTCTTTGACAGAGGTATAGTTGTCACCATTTGAGTTGTCTGCCAGAAGAAGGCGGTTCATCTGCGTATCGTTGAAGCCATATTTCTGACAAAACTCGTTTACCTTCTGCATACCGGCACTGTTATCACCATTTCCCAGCCAGTTAACCAGGGTATTGGCTGCGTCATTATCACTGACAGTGATCATGGAGGAAATGTTGCTGTCTACAGTATCACCTCCGTGAGACTGAGAAATGGCATCGTAATTATCATAAACAGCACCCATGATGTAGAGTTTGATCAGGCTGGCAGCCTGCATGGGAGTGTTATTGATCACACCGTTGGAATCCTTGAGCAGATTACATACATAGACGGACCAGGTTCCGTTATCCTGTGGAAGGAGAGTCTTAACCTGACTGAGAAGGGAGTCCATGCTGCTGTCAGAGTTATCTGTAAAGGATTCATTGACGGCAGAGCTTTCATTGCTGCCGGAGCCTTCATTTTCTGTAGTCTGCTGTTGCTTTTCCTGTTCCTTCAGCTGATCCAGCTGGTCTGCCTGGCTGATAAGGGTATTGGCAGAATCGGATATTTCTGTCACAGTATCAGAGAGCGTCTGAACTTTTTTCTGAAGGGAAGCCAGGTGACTGAGAGAGAAGAAAGACAAAGCTCCCAGACCTGCCAGCGCAATCACCAGAACAATGATGACTACATACAAAAATATGGGTTTTTTTGGCTGATTATTATCGTCCATTAGTGTATTCCTTTCTGTTGTGTATACTTCTTTCTATTTTCTTTCTATACTGAAGCAAAATAAGCATCAATTCCATTGGCGATTCCTTCAACCATAGTCTGCTGGAACTGGGAATCGTTCATTTTGGTGTCATCATTCTGATTGGTCATAAAACCCATTTCCAGGATTGTTACAGGAACAGTGCTCCAATTAATTCCGGTCATAGTATCTGTGTACTGTATCCCCAGATTCTGAAAGCCTGTAGCCTGACAATAGGAATCCAGAATACACTGGGAAAGTCTGTTTGACTGATCAAAAAGAGAGGAAACATAAGGATTGCTCTGAGAAGGAGCCATAGCCAGGGCTCCGGATGCAGAAGAAGAATCCGTACCGTTTGCGTGAATACGGACATAGATCTCTGAACCCTGAGAGGCTGCATATTCAGCCCGTTCCTTGTTACTGATGGCAGTATCATTGTCAGTTCTGGTCATAACTACCTGGTAGCCTCTCTGTTCCAGCACATCCTTTAATTGAAGGGAAACATTCAGGTTCAACTGGTATTCGGGAATTCCGGTAAAGGAGCCACGGGTACCGGAAGTACATTTTGCCTTCGTCTCTGAAGAACCAGGTCCAATGGGCTCCGGAGCACTCATATCCACGTTTTCACCCTGATGTCCCGGATCGATCCCTACCACATGTCCGTTATCGGCAGAAAAGTTATCTGGTTCGGAAGCATCTGCCTGACTGAAAACAGAAGGCTTGGAGGCGGTCTCCTCTTCAGAAATATCTGCCTTTTCTTTTTCCTGCTTCTGTGATGCTGTCTGGGCTTTCTGTTTCAAATAGTTGATATTATTCTGAATTTCATCTACTGCAGCGGTATATTTTTCCTGGGCAGTCTGAAATTCCTTTTGCTTAGCTGTGATCTGTTCTGTCACGGTATCTACATCTTTTTCAGTGGCAATGATCTGCTCCGTGGTACTTTTGGTAAAGAAAAAGAGGGAGACAATGCACAAAAGTCCGGTGAGAAACAGTAATACAGCCATTATATTGGGCTTTTTCATAAAAAATCCTTTCTATAAATAATAAACATTTTAAATGTTACTGCGTTTAGCAGGCAGCAACTTTTCTTTGTCTGTTATTATAATGAAGTGATTTGTAAAATGCAATCGTGTATCTATACTAAATTCATGCAAAAAGAAAGAAAAAATCTTGCAAAATACCTTGACAGCGCTTTCTGTAAAGGATATAATGAGCAAGCGTGCATAAGAAACGTTTAATTTTTTTGCGCGTAAATGCGAGAATAGCAACCGCAAGGCCCCATAGAAAAATCTATGGAGAAATAAATCGGGAGGT
>OLNJ01001208.1_pt1 | contig 14708 bp, 9 predicted proteins | sample 1672191 | NCBI WGS metagenome assembly OLNJ01 (sample SAMEA3136657, study PRJEB25190) | human gut metagenome | biome: human gut; feature: human-associated habitat; material: faeces | place: Austria | collected 2013 | reverse complement strand
CTGATGATCCTGATGGGAATCCCGATGATCTTATCCATGGCATTGCAGGCAGTCTATAATATTGTGGACAGTGCATTTGTAGGAAATATGAGAGTGGGCAGTGAAGCTGCATTAAATGCTTTGACACTGGTATTTCCGGTTCAGATGCTTATGGTGGCAGTTGGAATCGGAACCGGTGTCGGAACGAATGCACTTCTTGCGAGGACACTTGGACAGGGTAACAGTAAAAAAGCTGCAAAGGTAGCAGGCAACAGGTCGTTCTCTTCCTTGCATTTGGTCTGCGAGATGCGATCACCCCGATCATTGCGTTTGCTTATGGAATGAGAAGCAAAAAGAGAATCAGAAAAAATAAGGTTAATGCTTTGCGTTAAGGAGGACTCAGAGATGGGGAAAAGCTGATAACTATACGTTGTGTCTGAACAGTTCGCAGCTGGGATATGACAGATGTGAGAAGATAATTATGGAATGTATTTGATTTGTTTGGATTAGCAAACTTTTGGGTGACAAACGTAACTTTCCGTGATATCATTAAAAACATATAAACGAAAATGACTTTTGCAGAAGCAGGAGAACAGTTCGAATATATACCTATACATATATATCGATTGTTCTCTTTTTTGGTTTTTTATATATTAGTGCGGTGAAGTTTTGCTCACACATAGTGAGATACTGGGATGTTATAAAATTACCTCTTTGTGAAAGCTGTAATAGAAAATAATTGGCAAAGCAGACGAAAGTCTGTGACGCAAAGCTACAGGGCCTGTAAAATGGCAGCCAGTTGCATAAGATGATGATGTGCACTGTCTGTCTGACAGTGCTTTTTTTGAGGAATGACTTATCGGTGGCGGGGGGCACCGAACCGCAGGTCACTGAAGTGTGATAAATGGTAAAGAAGCTGATATGAGAAAAAAAGCAAAATAACAGTAAGGATGGAAGGAAAATGAAAGGAAAAAGAGGGATCGCAGGCATTCTGCTTGTGGGAATTTTGGCGGTCACCCTGACAGGGTGTAAAAACACAGACAGCAGTAAAAAAGAAACCGAAAAGCCGGTCATCACGCTCGGCAGCGATAACTATCCACCATACAATTATCTGAATGAGGATGGTGTACCGACGGGTATAGATGTAGAACTGGCTACAGAAGCTTTCAAAAGAATGGGATATCAGGTGGATGTTGTCCAGATTGACTGGGAGGAGAAAAAAGAACTGGTGGAGAGCGGAGAAATTGACTGTATCATGGGCTGCTTTTCCATGGAAGGGCGTCTTGATGATTACCGCTGGGCAGGACCATACATAGCAAGCCGCCAGGTGGTTGCTGTAAATGAGAACAGTGACATTTATAAACTAAGTGACCTGGAGGGAAAGAATCTTGCCGTCCAGTCTACAACCAAACCGGAAGGCATCTTTCTGGACAGGACGGATGAGAGAATTCCCAAACTGGAAAATCTGATCAGCCTTGGACACAGAGAGCTGATTTATACGTTTCTTGCGAAAGGATATGTAGATGCAGTTGCCGCACATGAGGAATCTATTGTCCAGTATATGAAAGATTATGATGCAAGCTTCCGTATCCTAGAAGAACCTCTGATGCTTACCGGAATAGGTGTTGCTTTTGCCAAAGATGATAACAGAGGAATCTGTGAGCAGATGGAACAGACGCTGGAAGAAATGCGTCAGGATGGCACGAGCTTGACAATCGTTGAAAAATATCTGGATGATCCCCAGAAGTATCTGGAGGTGGATGATCTTGGATATTGAGAGAAAGAAAAAAGAAAAACGAATCCAGCTGGTCGGCGGTCTGATTGGAATCTGTGTGGTTGCAGTCGCACTGTTTTATTTCTTTTATGCGGAAAAGGCAGAAGCAGAGAAAAGAATGGTGGAGATTGTAAACTATGTCAAAGTGCAGTGCTCCACCTATACCCATTATAATGAATCTTCGGAATCCAAAAGTCTTCTTCGGGCGATTGAAAGTGCCAGACAAATGAGTACAAATATTAACATAGAAACAGAAAACGGTGGTCAGCTGAGCCAGGAGTTCCTGAAAGGAAACCTGCAGACTCTCTGGGTGGATGGTATCATTGTACTGAATGCAGAAGGAAAGACGGACTGTGAATACAGCACGGATGAATCTCTGACCGATGAGATTACGGAATACCTGCAAAAAGATATTATTATAGATTTTGCCGGATATGAAGAAAGATCTTATTCGGAACGATTTACCAGAGAAGACGGGTCACGTATCGACATTGCAGCCTGTGCCAGAAAAGATGCACCGGGGATTGTTGTAATCTACTATTATACATCTCCTGAATTTGTCAGAAACTATACCCTGACGATACAGGGCCTTTTAAACGGCTATAGTGTCCAGAAAGATGGAACAATTATTGTTGCAGACAACGGGACAGTTGTTGCCAGCAATGATGAGAGTCTGTTGGGGCAGAATACAGCCGACAACGAAGTTGTTCAGGCAATGAAAAAGCATACAGACAGTCAGCACATTTTTCACTTGAAAAACGAAGGAACCGGATGTTATGGAATTATGCTGAAGCAGCGTGATTATTATATTTATGCATATCTTCCGGATACGGAAGTATTTCATAATCTTCCATTAAGTGTGATAAGCATTATTTTTCTTTATTTTCTGATATTCAGTATATTCTGGCTCTGGACATATAAAACCAATCTGACACACCAGAAGTTGGAACAGGAAAAAGATGAAAAATATAAAGCAGAACTTCTGATAGCTGCAAAAAAGGCAGAAGCCGCCAATGAGGCAAAAACCGAGTTTCTTCAGAGGATGAGCCATGATATCCGGACTCCGATCAATGGAATCTGTGGCATGGTCAATATGGCAGATCATTATGCAGATGATATGGAGAAACAGACGGAATACAGGACAAAGGTTAAAGAGGCCTCCCATCTGCTGCTGGAACTGGTAAACGATGTCCTGGATATGAGTAAGCTTGAGTCTGGTGAAATCGTTCTGGAAGAAACACCGTTTAATCTGAGCAAAATCTCTAAGGAAGTACTTATTGTGATCGAACAGATCGCTGCAGAACAGAATATTCAGATCGAGTGGGAGAAAAAAGAAATCATACACCGGAATCTTATCGGAAGTCCGGGGTATGTGAAACGTGTGATGATGAATATTTTGTCCAATGCGATGAAATATAACAGAGAAAACGGACATATCTATATCAGCTGCATTGAAATTCCATCTGAACAGCCGGAAATGACGACGATGGAATTTGTCTGTCGGGATACCGGAATCGGAATGGCAGAAGAGTTCCAAAAACATATTTTTGAACCATTTGCACAGGAACATGCAGGAAGCCGCACAAAATTTGCGGGAACAGGACTGGGAATGCCAATTTCAAAGAAGCTGGTCGAGAAAATGGGTGGAACCATTACCTTTGAAAGTGAAGAAGGCGCAGGAACTACCTTTGTGATCCGGGTTCCGTTCCGGATTGATACAGACAGGGAAAGCAAAGCTGAAACTGAGGCAAAGACAGAAGCTTCCATCCGCGGACTGCATATTCTTCTGGCAGAAGATAATGAACTGAATATGGAAATTGCAGAGTTTATGCTTCAGAATGAAGGCGCAGTTGTGACAAAAACATGGAATGGACAGGAAGCTGTTGAAATATTTGAAAAAAGCAGGCCTGACGAATTTGATGTGATTCTTATGGATATCATGATGCCGGTCAAGAATGGTTATGAAGCAGCGAAGATGATCCGCTCTATGGACAGAGAGGATGCAAAGACGATACCGATCATTGCAATGACAGCAAATGCGTTCACGGAGGACAGAATAAAAGCAAAAGAAGCAGGAATGGATGAACATATCTCTAAGCCTATTGATATGAAACTACTGGTAAAGATAATTCATGAATTGGTGTACTAGTGGGAAACAATCTCAGAAGGGGGGATTCGTAATGAAAAAGAAAAAATGGAACAGAGTGCTGGCTGTACTTTTAATGATGGTGATGAGCATATCACTTCTTTCAGGCTGTGGCGGTAAAAGTACGGAAAAAGAAGATGCAGAAACAATCACGGTGTACTTATGGAGCACAAACCTGTATGAAAAATATGCACCATACATCCAGGAGCAGCTTCCGGACATCAATGTTGAATTTGTCGTAGGTAATAACGATCTGGATTTCTACAAATTTCTGAAGAAAAACGGTGGACTGCCGGATATTATAACCTGCTGTCGTTTTTCACTGCATGATGCGAGTCCACTGAAAGACAGTCTGATGGATCTCTCCACAACCAATGTGGCAGGTGCTGTCTATGATACCTACCTCAGCAATTTTATGAATGAGGATGGAAGCGTAAACTGGCTTCCGGTGTGTGCGGATGCGCATGGTTTTGTAGTGAACAAAGATCTTTTTGAAAAGTATGATATCCCTCTTCCAACAGATTATGAAAGCTTTGTCTCTGCCTGCCAGGCATTTGACAAAGTGGGGATTCGTGGGTTTACAGCAGATTATTATTATGATTATACCTGTATGGAAACACTGCAAGGTCTGTCAGCATCAGAACTGTCTTCCGTGGACGGACGAAAGTGGCGTACTGCCTACAGTGATCCGGATAATACAAAGAGAGAAGGTCTGGACAGTACTGTCTGGCCAAAGGCTTTTGAACGTATGGAGCAGTTCATCCAGGATACCGGTCTGAGTCAGGATGATCTGGATATGAATTATGATGATATAGTTGAGATGTATCAAAGTGGCAAGCTTGCCATGTACTTTGGAACCTCTGCCGGTGTAAAAATGTTTCAGGATCAGGGCATTAACACAACTTTTCTTCCATTCTTTCAGGAGAACGGTGAAAAGTGGCTGATGACTACGCCATACTTCCAGGTGGCTTTAAACCGCGATTTGACACAGGATGAGACACGTCGAAAGAAAGCAATGAAGGTGCTGAGCACAATGCTTTCAGAGGATGCGCAGGAGCGGATCATTAGTGATGGACAGGATCTGTTAAGCTACAGTCAGGATGTGGATCTCCAGCTTACGGAATATCTGAAAGATGTGAAATCCGTGATCGAAGAAAATCATATGTATATCCGCATTGCATCAAATGACTTTTTCTCCGTTTCCAAGGATGTGGTTTCAAAGATGATCTCAGGAGAGTACGATGCAGAGCAGGCATATCAGTCGTTTAATTCTCAGCTTCTTGAGGAAGAAGCTATTTCGGAGAATATCGTGTTGGATTCGCAGAAATCCTATTCCAATCGTTTTCATAGCAGTGGGGGCAATGCGGCATATTCAGTTATGGCAAACACTCTGCGAGGCATTTATGGATCAGATGTGCTGATCGCAACTGGAAACAGCTTTACGGGAAACGTGCTGAAAGCTGGATATACTGAAAAAATGGCAGGCGACATGATCATGCCAAACAGTCTGTCGGCTTACAGCAGCAAGATGAGTGGAGCTGAACTGAAAGAGACGGTTAAAAATTTTGTAGAAGGCTATGAGGGCGGATTTATTCCGTTTAACCGAGGCTCATTGCCTGTGTTCAGCGGTATTTCCGTGGAAATCAAAGAAACAGATGATGGCTATACATTGAGCAACGTTACAATGGATGGAAAAAAAGTTCAGGACAATGATACTTTTACAGTAACCTGTCTTGCAATACCAAAACACATGGAAGCTTATCCCACAGATGAAAACATTGTGTTTGATGGAGGAGATATTTCTGTGGATGATACATGGACAGCATATGTTTCAGATGGTGATGCCATTCTTGCAGAGCCAGAAGACTACATGACTCTGAGGTGAGAAGAATGGATATTAGGAAACATAGTAAAGACAGAAATAAACCTGTCATGAGAAAACGATTAAAGACAGCTGTCTTTATAGCTGGTTTTGTGTGCATTGCTTTGATGGTTTTCCGATATTTTGGATTTGTGTCGAAAACTGTTTATGAGGAAAGTGTTTCTCATCTGACGGAAGTTTTTCATCAGTCTGATAATATGCTGAGGGAACTGACAGAGAAAAACCTGACCTATCTTCATATGTGGGGAGAGAATCTGCAGAATACATCCAGTGAAGATGAAATTCGTGATTACATAAAGAAAGCGCAGGAGGATGCCGGCTTTTTGGAATTCTTTTTTCTGTCAGCCGACGGGAACTATAAGATGCCAACAGGGGAAACCGGGTACCTTGGATTACAGGAAAATGTTGAAGAGGAGATCCGGCAGGGAAATGATGTTATTGCGAATGCATCAGTTCCCGGAAAATCTCAGCTGCTTGTTTTTGCCACCCCTAAGGCTCACGGAACTTATCAGGAATTTGAATATGATGCCATAGCCATTGCTTATGAAAACTCTGATATCGTAGATGTACTGGATATTTCTGCTTTCGATGGAAATGCCCAGAGTTTTGTTGTTCATCCGAATGGCCGTGTTGTGGTCGATCATTCTTCTGAAACATGGGGGAATGTGTATAATTTTTTCGGTGTTCTGAGAGAGCATTCTGATATGTCTGAAAAAGAGGTCAATGAACTTTCAGAGAAGTTTAAAGCAGGACGTACCGACGCGATGCTGCTGGATCTGGATGGAAGAAACTATTATCTGGTCTATGAAAAATCGGATATCCAGGACTGGATGTTTTTGGGACTTGTCCAGGCAGATATCGTCAATGCCAGTATGAACAGTCTGCAGCGTAGTACGATACTCCTTGTCAGTGTGGTTGTATTCTGCATTGCCGCATTCCTTATCAGTTTTATTATTCAAAAAGGCAGAACGAACCTCAGGAAAAAGGATACGGAGATTCTGTACCGTGATGAACTGTTCCAAAAGCTTTCAATGAACGTGGATGACGTTTTCCTGATGCTGGATGCCAAAACCTATCAGGCAGATTATGTCAGCCCGAATGCGGAAAAGCTGCTGGGTATTACAGCAGAACAGATCCGGAAGGATATTTGTGTCCTTGGGAAACTGGATCCCGAGAATTCCAGAGATGCGGAGAAAAATTATCTGGAGAAGATCCAGGTTCATGAGCAGAAGGAATGGGATTTTGAATATATTCATCTGAAAACAGGGGAAAAACGCTGGTTCCATAATATTGCAATGTGCAGTGAAGTAAACGGGAAAAAGAAATATATCCTGGTTATGTCGGACCGTACCAATGACTGGAAAATGAATCAGGCACTTTCTGAGGCAGTACGTGCGGCAGAGACAGCAAACAAGGCGAAGAGTACTTTCCTTTCTAATATGTCTCACGATATCCGTACACCAATGAATGCGATCATCGGTTTTACCACACTGGCTGTAAGTAATATTGATGATAAGAAAAGAGTACGGGATTATCTGGGCAAGATCCTTTCCTCCAGCAACCATCTGCTCTCACTGATCAACGATATCCTGGATATGAGCCGGATTGAGAGTGGAAAGATCCACCTGGAAGAAACGGAGGTCAGTCTGTCGGATGTGCTTCATGACCTGAAGACGATCATCAGTGGGCAGATCCATGCGAAGCAGCTGGAGCTTTATATGGATGCCATGGATGTTACAAATGAGGATGTCTATTGTGATAAGACGCGACTGAACCAGGTACTTCTGAATCTCTTGTCCAATGCGGTTAAGTTTACTCCTGCAGGAGGAACTGTCTCTGTCCGGCTGAAGCAGTTACCGGGGACAGCAAAAGGCAGTGCACTGTACGAGATCCGGGTAAAGGATAACGGAATCGGTATGAGTCAGGAATTTGTGAAGAAGATCTTTTCTCCTTTTGAGAGGGAGCGTACTTCCACAGTCAGCAGGACTCAGGGCACAGGACTTGGCATGGCAATCACCAAGAATATTGTGGATATGATGGGCGGTACCATTGAGGTTCAGACGGCACAGGGCAAAGGTACTGAATTCATTGTCCGTCTGCCATTCCGGATTCAGCCTGAGCAGCACCGTATAGAGAAAATTGCAGAACTGGAAGGCCTTAAGGCACTGGTTGTAGATGATGATTTCAATACCTGTGACAGTGTGACAAAAATGCTTGTGAGGGTTGGAATGCGCTCAGAATGGACACTTTCCGGCAGGGAAGCTGTTCTCCGTGCACGGCAGTCTATGGAACTGGGAGATGCCTTCCATGCGTATATCATTGACTGGCGTCTGCCGGATATGAATGGAATTGAAGTTACGCGTCAGATCCGCAGCCTTGGTGACGATACACCGATTATTATCCTGACTGCTTATGACTGGTCAGATATCGAAGCAGAAGCCAAAGCAGCAGGGGTGACTGCTTTCTGTGCGAAACCTCTGTTTATGTCAGATATCCGAGAAACCTTGATGACTGCTATCGGTCAGAGTCAGGCTGGAGCAGAAGATTCAATTCTTCCGGAAGCAGGTTCGGATTTCAGAGGCAGATGTATATTGCTTGTGGAAGATAATGAGCTGAACAGCGAAATTGCGGTGGAGATCCTTAATGAATATGGATTCCTGGTTGATACTGCCAAAAATGGAGCAGAGGCAGTGGAGAAAGTTAAGAATTCGACTCCGGGTAATTATGATCTGGTGCTGATGGATGTGCAGATGCCGGTAATGAATGGATATGAAGCCACTAAGGAAATCCGTGCTTTGGATAATCCGGCACTGGCGGGGATTACAATCCTTGCCATGACTGCCAATGCCTTTGATGAGGACAGAAAGAAAGCCCTGAAATGTGGTATGGATGGATTCTTATCCAAGCCAATAGTTATTGAAGAATTGATCAGTACCTTACACGACAATCTGCTGGGTTAGGCAGCAGATGTACGTTTTGACAGCCGAGGACAGTTCGCAGCATGAAACTGTCAAAGCCGGTTGTGCCGGAGAAAGTGATAAAAACAATTTCAAGATATGTTCACTAAACTATATTAATGAAGGTATAAGAGGAAGGGATCATAATGGATAAAAGACAAAAAATACTTATTGTGGATGATGCGGAATTTAACAGGGTTATATTGAAGGAGATTCTCGGAGAAACTTATAATTATCTGGAAGCTGAAAATGGAAATCAGGCAATCCAGATAGTGGAAGAAAATCCGGAGATTGACCTGATGTTGTTGGATATCAACATGCCACAGATGAATGGTTTTGGAGTCCTGGAATGGATGAACCGTTTCCAATGGATCGATGAAACTCCAGTTATTATGATCTCCTCTGAAGAATCTGTTGATACTATGCGTAAAGCCTATGAGATGGGTATTACCGATTATATTACACGGCCTTTTGACTCTGTTATCGTAAAGAAAAGAGTCCAGAATACACTGGCACTTTATGCGAACCAAAAGCGTCTGGTAAATGTGGTTGTAGACCAGGTTTATGAAAAAGAAGAAAACAACAATATTATGATCGGAATTTTGAGTAATGTACTGGGATTTCGCAACAGCGAAAGCAGTGAGCACATTCTGCATATTAAAACAGCAACGGAAATGATGTTAAGAAAATTGGTAAAAGTAACAGATGCTTATCCTCTGACAGAGGCAGATATTGCTTTGATCACAACTGCATCCTCCCTTCATGATATCGGTAAAGTGGGTATTCCGGAAGAAATACTGAATAAACCGGGCAGGCTGACGGATGAAGAGTTTAAGATTATGAAAACCCACAGTGAGATAGGCGCATCCCTGATCCGGGATATGCGCTTCCCAAAGGATAAACCATTGGTGCATACTGCATGGGAAATTTGCAGATGGCATCATGAAAGATGGGATGGAAAAGGTTATCCGGATGGACTGAAGGGTGAAGAAATACCGATTTCTGCACAGGTTGTATCGATAGTCGATGTTTATGATGCACTTACCAGTGAAAGATGTTATAAGAAAGCATTTGATCATGATACAGCAATCCGAATGATCCTGGATGGGCAGTGTGGACAGTTTAATCCAGTTCTTCTTAAATGTCTGAAAGAACTCAGCCTTCAATTTTCCAGAATGTTTACTAATAAACCAGATGATAATAAACAGTATTATGAAGCGCAGAGACTCTCTGATGAAATACTTAGGGAAAAGTCTTTACCCCGTAAAAATTATTCCCAGCGTGTCATTGAGCTTATGCAGGAAAAGATTGAGTTTTTTAAAACGAATAGTGGAAAAACCTCCATTGAATACAATGTCATTTCAGGTCAGCTTAGTATAATGAATGAAAAACAGCAGGTAATATGTCAAAGAAATGATCCGAAGTATGATATATCTAATGTGTTTGAAGTAAACAGAGAAGATATACGGCAAGTCAGTAATCTATTGGATCAGACATCAATACAGAATAAAGAGGTTTCATTGCACGTAATGGCAAAAGTAGAGAACAAAAGGCAGATGTGTGCTCTGAAGCTGCACACCCTATGGTCTCCTTTAAAGAAAGATGGTTATATAGGAATTGTTGGATATTTTGAGAGTATATAGGTTCCTGAAAAGTGGTAGTGCTGATTTTTTCCACCATATTAACGTATTTTCTGAAGTCTTCGATGGTTTTTAATTGGATTTTGTACGTGATCATAGGAATGCTCCTCTCTATATAAAATGTACTTGGTTTGTTATGTCTGTATCATACTCCTTCATTATAATTCAAGAATGCCGAGGGCATTCTTGAATTATAATGAAGGAGTATGATACAATTGGTTATGAATACTAAGAACTAAGGAAAAACCATGTATGTTAAATAAAAAAGATTTCTTGAAATATGCATCAAAACTAGCTTTTCCGATCATGATCCAAAATCTGATCGGAACTCTGGTAAACATTGCCGATACGGTAATGCTTGGATATGTAAGCCAGACTGCCATGGCGGCTTCATCCCTTGCGAACCAGTATACTTTTATTCTTTTCTGTTTATATTATGGCATGGCCACGGGTACTTCAGTTTTATGTGCACAGTACTGGGGAAAAGGTGATAAAAAGACTGTAGAAAGAATTCTCGGCCTGGCGGAACGAATCTCACTGATCGTTTCCCTCGTGTTTTTCGTGATCTCCTTTTCTATGCCAACTACGATCATGAAGATCTTTACAAGCAGTCCGGATACGATTGCTGCCGGCAGTGAATACTTAAGGGTAATTTCATTTTCATTTATGTTTATGGGATTTTCTCAGGTTTTTATGAGTGCCCTTCGAAGTATCGGAAAAATAATGCTGCCATCTGTCACGTACATTGTTTCGCTTTGTGTCAATGTAATTTGTAATGCGACCTTTATCTTTGGTCTGTTTGGACTTCCAAAGCTTGGCGTTACCGGTGTGGCTCTTGGTACTGTCATTGCCAGAATCACAGAAGTACTGATCTGCCTCATTTATTCATTAAGAAGTTCCGATGTCAGATTCCGGATCAAATACTTCTTTGCGAAATCAGGTATTCTGTTCCAGGACTTTATGAAAATTGCCACCCCGGCTGTAATAAATGATGTTGTCTGGAGTTTTGCCAGCTCAGCATTCGCAGCAATACTCGGCCATATTGGCGATGATATGGTTGCCGCAAATGCAGTTGCTGTCATGGTGGTAAATATTGGTGCGATCGCCTGTCGTGGTTTTGCCAATGCGACTACCATCATTGTCAGCCAGGAACTGGGTAAAGATAACATTGATACAGCAAGAGAATATGGAAAGCGCATGCTCAGGATAACAATGGTTGTAAGTCTGGTCGGATGCGTTATTATTCTGGCACTTCGTCCTTTGATACTGGATTTCTATCGGGATAAACTGACAGAGACGGCCATTTATTATCTTGGCATTTTTATAATTATGACAACCTGGCGTCTTGTGGGAGAAGGTATCAATACCTGCCTTATCTGCGGATGCTTCAGAGGTGGCGGTGATTCCAGATTTGGAATGATCATAGATTCCATATTTATGTGGCTTGTTGCAGTGCCGCTTACTTTCCTTGCCGCATATGTTTTAAAATTGCCGCCAATCTGGGTGTACTTTGTAATGACTCTGGATGAGTTTGAAAAAATGCCTGTGGTCTTTATCCATTATTTCAGAGGCAAATGGCTCACAAACATTACCAGAGATTTTGATTGATTTAATGGAGGAGCGAAACATGACTATCAGAAAAGCTGAAGAAAAAGATATTCCAAGAATTATAGAGTTATTAGGGCAGGTGCTGCAGATCCATGCAGATATAAGACCAGATATTTTTATTCCTGGTACAACAAAATATACAGTAGAAGAATTAACAGAGCTTTTGAAAAATAAAGAAAAACCGATATATGTTGCAGTGAACGAGTCTGATGTTTGTGTAGGGTATGCCTTTTGTCAATTGCAGAAACAGCCTTTCTCAAATAATATGGTGCAGTTTAAATCGCTTTTTATAGATGATCTATGCGTTGACCAGCAGGCACGAGGTCAGCATATCGGTGAAAGTTTGTTTGAGCATGTAAAAAAAGAAGCCAGGAAAATGCACTGCTATGAAGTGACATTAAATGTATGGTCAGGAAATACTTCCGCAGAAAAATTCTATGAAAAAATGGGAATGAAAACAAAAGAGAGGCAGATGGAATACATTCTGGATAATTTATGAAAAAAGCATTTAAGGGATTTAGAACCGCATTCTGCTGTGGTAATAATGACTAAAAACAGAAGGTATTTTTTTAGTAAAAACTGCTTTTGCAACCAGAATAAAATAGTTTTATAATAAAGATAGTGGCGAGTGGCGTAATCATGCAGGAAAGCAGAATATACGTTACTCGCCTTTATAAAATTAATTTCAGGAGGAAACGCATATGCATGAGTATGAAATTTTTATTGAGGATATAAATCCATGTGGAGGAGAACAATACAGCAAAAAAACATTGATAGAGGCAGAAGCAGCCAGCCCGGAAGCTTATGTAAAAGAAAATGGAAGATTCCCGATCCTGGAAACTACAAGTAATGAGAGTGGAGACATTGTAATCGTAACAGGCGATAATAACGGCTCTTTTGTACGATATACATTTACGGAATAAAAGTGCCGGTTAGTAAGTTTAAAACATAATATTTGCAATGAAAAAGTGTGTAGCTTGTCAGCGTAAGTCCAGCTTATAAGACAGGGTGTGCACTTTTTTTGTGCCAGAAAAGAGAGGAGTAAAACAAAATGGCGGAAAGTAACAAAATGAAGGATATGCCGGTGAATAAGCTGATGATCCAGATGGGAATCCCGATGATCTTATCCATGGCATTGCAGGCGGTCTATAATATTGTGGACAGTGCATTTGTAGGAAATATGAGAGTGGGCAGTGAAGCTGCATTAAATGCACTGACGCTGGTATTTCCGGTTCAGATGCTTATGGTGGCAGTTGGGATTGGAACTGGTGTAGGAACAAATGCACTTCTTGCAAGGACACTTGGACAGGGTAACAGTAAAAAAGCTGCAAAAGTAGCAGGTAACAGTCTGTTCCTGGGTGCGATCATTTATGTGGTCTGTTTACTGTTTGGTATCTTTGGAGTGAGAGCATACATTTCATCACAGACAGTAGATCCTGAAGTACTTGAGATGGGAGTCAGCTATCTGCGGATATGCTGTGTGATTTCTTTTGGTATTATCTTCTTTTCTTTATTTGAAAAGCTGCTTCAGGCAACAGGTCGTTCTCTTTATTCTACGATTGGTCAGGTAGTCGGTGCGGTTGTAAATATTATCCTTGATCCGATCATGATCTATGGTATTGGCCCCTGCCCTGAAATGGGCGTGAAAGGTGCAGCCTATGCAACCGTAATTGGTCAGGTAGCATCAGCAGTTTTATTATTCATTTTCCATATGAAATTGAATAAAGAATTTGAGCATGGGGCGAAATACATGAAACCAGATGGCAGAATTATCAAGGAAATTTATGCAATCGGACTTCCGGCAATCATTGCTCAGGCCCTGATGTCTATTATGGTTTATGTAATGAACCTGATCCTGAAGTTCAATCCGTCAGCACAGACAGCCTATGGATTGTTCTATAAGGTACAACAGTTTGTTCTCTTCCTTGCATTTGGTCTGCGAGATGCGATCACCCCGATCATTGCGTTTGCTTATGGAATGAGAAGCAAAAAGAGAATCCAGGATGGTATCAAATATGGTCTGATCTATACAATTGTATTAATGATCCTGGGAATTGCAATCACAGAGATTTTCCCTGGAGCGTTTGCTACTCTGTTTAATGCAGGACAGTCAAAAGAATATTTTATCAGTGCGATGAGAGTAATCTCAGTAAGCTTTTTGTTTGCCGGAATCAATGTTGCTTATCAGGGCATTTATCAGGCACTGGATGGTGGTATGGAATCACTGGTTATTTCACTTTTGAGACAGCTTATTATCATTTTGCCACTGGCTGGAATTTTTTCTATATTTGTTCGAAATGGTCAGATGGGAGTTGCACTGATCTGGTGGGCATTTCCGATCACTGAAATAATTTCATGCTTTGTAGGATATGTGTTCTTAAAGAGAATCAGAAAAAATAAGGTTAATGCTTTACGTTAAGGAGGAATCAGAGATGGCAAAAAGAATCATTACGATCAGCAGAGAGTTTGGAAGTGGTGGACGCTTTATCGGAGAAGAAGTTGCAAAAAAACTTGGAATTGCTTATTATGACAAAAATATTATCAATGAGATTGCAGAAAAGTCTGGTTTATCTCCGGAATATATTCAAGAAAATGCAGAGCTATCTCCGAAGAGAGGCTTGTTTGCATATGCATTTGCCGGACGTGATATCACCGGAAAATCAGTAGAAGATATGGTATATGAGGCACAGAGAAAGGTTATCTTAGATCTGGCAGAGAAAGA
>OLNJ01001199.1_pt1 | contig 14781 bp, 18 predicted proteins | sample 1672191 | NCBI WGS metagenome assembly OLNJ01 (sample SAMEA3136657, study PRJEB25190) | human gut metagenome | biome: human gut; feature: human-associated habitat; material: faeces | place: Austria | collected 2013 | reverse complement strand
TATCATTTACTGTGTATTTAACACCGTCTATATAGTAATCAAACACATTATTAACTGGTGTTGATTCTACATATATTTCATAAACATGAACTTTTCCAAAAATATCTACTGGTATTCTATAACCTTCGGGAGCTTTAGTTTCTTTCATATAGTATTTTGTTCCTGATTTTAAATTTAAAAATTTAAGATTACCATTTCCATCACTTACTTGTGTTTCTATTGCATTATTACAAGCACTATCTGAATATAAAGTGAACTCTGCACCTTCTAAAACTGCCCCTTTATCATTAACCTTTGTTAATCTTATACTAAATGGCTTAACATCATCATTTACAGTTAAAATTCCATCACCCTCAAATTCTGAATAACTCATACCCATATTTATTGTATTAGAAATAACATTTATAGTGTTATCTGACTTAACTTCAAACACAAATTCATTTTTATTTACTTCATAACCTTCAGGAGCTTCAAACTCAACTATTTTGTGAATACCTTGAGTTAAACCTCTAATAACTACTTCACCATTTGAACCAGTTTGTAACTCTTCTGTAGTACCATCAGGTAAAGTATGTCTAAACTTAGCATTAGGTATTAAAGTTGATGTTCCACTTTGAACCTTTTTTATAACAAAGTTTAAAGAATCTTCTTTTATTATTGGTTCGTTGTAAGTACTAACACCTTCAGCCGTACCATTAGGTGTTATTCTTCTTATAAAAATTTCTGAATTTATCTTATATCCAATAGGTGCTTTAGTCTCTTGAATTGTTAGAGTACCTAGTGGCAACGTTGGTAATCCTTGACTATTGTACCAAAAACTATCTCCCGATACCTTGTAAGCATCATTTAATCTACAACGTCCGTTAGAATCTGTTTTTAGTATCCAAGTCTTTGTAGGAGCTATTCCTAAATCTCCTGGATTAATACCATCATTATATTCTCCTGCATAAAATCTAATAGTAAATTGAGCGTCAGCTAATGTACCATTACCTTGAGGAGATGCATTCCCTGTGTCAGCATCTACTTTACTTAATATAATACTAACTGGGTCAGTTTGTGGTCTGTCAGTAAAATTCATTGTAGCCCTACTCCCCGAAGTAACAGTTATTGGATAAATATTGCTATCTAATGCATATCCCTTAGGAGCCTTAATTTCCTTAATATAGTAAGTTCCTGCATCTAAAGATATCTCTTGAGACCAACCATTGGAACCTATTGTAAGGGTTGCTACTTGACCAGTTGCATTAGAACCAGTATATACTCCATATTCAGCCCCAGTTATATCATAATAACTATTTCCATTTGTTATAGATGGATCAGCAGAAGATTTGGATATCTGCAATGAACCCTTAGGACTGTATTCCCAAAAAGCAATAGATTGATAATAAGAATTTGACGGATCTCCAATATACGCCTTAAAAGACGATGGTGGAGATGCTAAACCTGCAACTGCATTTGTCAACCTAACCCCCATAGTTTTACTAGTACCATGTCTAATATTAGATATTGCCATTGCAGTACCTAATCTTAAAGAATTGTAAGTCCAACCACCTATTTGAGCTGGTCCTTCTGAACCATAGTATAGTATCTTTCTAATAAGGTCATTAGTTTCTTCATGTACATTAGCTAATAAAGTTCCCGATGGAGGATCTGCCTTAGTATGGTCAGCACAAAACGCTGCTCTACCATTAACAGAATACACACCAGTTTGTCCCATAAAATACCCACCCTCATAGTAAGTAACACTATTTTCTGGTGCAGAAATATTACTATGATTATGTCTCATAACTGTTACACTTCTAGCCATAGCTAAGTTTAATGAAGAACTATCGAAACTTGATCTAACCATCCTATTAACAGATGGTATTAAACTATACCTAGCATCTACTTTATAATAAGCATCGAATAATTCATCTGTAGATGTAATAGAGTTTGAAGATAATCTTATAAGAGTAAGTAAATCCCCTAAATAAGTATCTTCTAATTCTTGTAAATAATCTTCTTTAAAGAAGAAATCTTCATCTACATAATCTTCTAAATTATTAGTAGCTACTAAAGACTTTCTAAATTCTAATGATTCTGAAGAATCATAGTTACCTGATTCATATTCTGCAATAAACTTCTTGGCTTCTTCAGATACACTTTTTTCTTCTTTAATTTCATTATTAACTTCTTCTTTAGTTTCTTCTTTAATCTCATTTTCAACTTCTTCTTTAGTTTCTTTTTCAAAGCTTACATCAATAAAAGTACCATCTAATTTTGTACTAACTTCATATATCCTACTGTTTCCATTTTCTCCAACTTGAGAATCAACCCCACTTACAGATGATATTAAATAGCCATCATTAGGAGTTACTGTTAATTTCAAATCACTATTTACAGTTGCATTAGCTCTTAATACATCATTATCCTCCAAAGAATATTCTGAATAGCCATCATTAACAATAACAGTACCTTCACCTTTAACTTTAATTTCTAACTTAGCAACTTCTTCTATAGTCTGTGCTTGTGCTTTTATATCACTACCCATTCCTATAAAAATACACATAGTTAGAACTAAACTTAAAATTCTTTTAAGTTTTCTCACTGTCATCCCTCCTTATTTTTTTCATTTTCAATCTTCTCTCTACAATACTTACAAACATGGTTCCCATTTAATACAATAGCTCCACACATTACACAAGTATCCATTGCAATTCCCCCTTTCAATTATGCAATTAAAAAACTCCAACTATATTTAATAGTTGAAGTTCTTTATGTTACATAATTTTTTGTACTAAAAAAACACCTATAATTAGGTGTTTTTTAATCAAATTAACTTATTAATATTTTGTGTCCTTCGGGAACACTTTTTAATATTTTTATTACTATATGAAACATCTTAATTTCTAAGTATTTATCATGCAAAATAAAATCACTATCATAACTGCATTTATAATTAATACTATTTTTAATATAATTTCAAAATATTTATCAAAAAACTTTTCTATCTTTTTATAAATCATACTATTTAGTTTCTCCACAACCACTACATTTATATCCAGTAGTAACTGTTTCATCCCAAGCTGCTTTGTCGATAATCCATTTATCTTGATATATTGCATCATGATTTATTTTATTACTTCCTACTTGAACCTTTTTCCATTCTTCTCTCCAACTTCCTTTTCCACCGTTTAATAAATGATTTTCTACATGGTCATAACAATTAGATGCATTTAATTCTACTCCACAATCATTACATATCATAACTTCCTTATCTTCATAAATTGGAACTTCTTCTGTCCAAGCTTCACTAACCAAAATTTTCTCATAATGTCCTTGCTCCTCATGGTGTACTACACTAGTAATTGGTATCCAGTTATGAGTGTGAGTTTCTTCTTTATTAGTAGTATTTCCACCCGTTGAACCATTACTAGAACTTCCTGTATTATTGCTAGTATTTGAATTAGAAGAACTTCCACTAGATGGTTTACTATTAGAATTATCTCCTATATTTGTGCTATTGCTTGTACCACTATTTGATATAGTTGTTGAAGAAGAATTTGACTTTGATGTTGAAGTATTAGAGCTAACTTCTTCACTTGATTCAGAATTATTATTAGCTACTTTCTTTTCCGTATCTGCTATTTTATTTTCCAACTCCTTTTTTTCTTCATCTGACATATTAGATGTATCTATACTTTTTAATTCTTCCAATTGTTCTTTTATCTCATTATTTTCTTTATTAGAAGCTTTTTTATCATCTTTTTCTACAACGATATTTTTATTTTCTAAATTGTTATTATTTAATATTATTGTTCCAGCTACTGTTAATAATAAAACTCCAGCTACTGTTCCTGCTATTATTTGTACTTTCCTATTTTTTAAAATTTCTTTTATTTTTTCAAAATTCATAATACACCTCTGACTTTATATTATTTTGTGTTCCCGAGGAACACTTTTATTTATTTGGGAGAAAAACTCCCCTTGATAAACTTACAGTCCCATTATTAAAATTTGCATTTTATATTTTTGTAATCCCTTTACTAAAAAGTCCTGTAAATTATTAACTTGTTTTTCTATATATAAAGGTTTTATCATACTCCCTACCTTCATTATTTCTTAATTTATTTGGCATATCGTAAGTATATTCATATCCATTTATTTTAGCCTTTTCTGTATCTAAAACTAAATCCCCTTTAGAATTATTTTTATACGCTGATAAACTTGATTTAATTAATGAACTATCACTCATAAGTTTACTATTTTCATAGTTTATTGCCTTATTTATTTCTCTTAATTCTATTTGCTTTAGTTTTCTATCAAGTTCAAATATAATTTTTTTCTTTTTTAAATATTGTATTCTTTTTTGAGTTGATTCTTTTGTTCTATTTAATTTTATAGAAATCTCTAAAGCTGTACAACCATTATTAAACATTTCTATTAATATTTTATCATCTTCTCTCCAACTTCCCTTATTAACCATAAACCCTCCTAAAAAAGTGTATAGTTCACCCAAACCGTTAGGGTGGAAAATTCCCATTTCCTTTAAATTTTTGATTTATATAACACTTTTATTTTTTAATACTATGTTCAAATAATAACATAAAACAAATACTTCCGTCAATTATTTGATTACTTAAGTAACTTTTTTATTTACTTAATTGTTTTATACTTATTTTCCTTATCAAATTAGGTTATAAATATAATAGGTGATATATATGTATTTAGAAAATTTTCCAGAAAAACTAAAAAAATTAAGATTATCTAATAATTTAACTCAAAGTCAATTAGCTGAAATACTTGAAACTACTAAACAAGCTATTTCTGCTTATGAATCCGGGAAAATTGCTCCTTCACTTAATTCATTAATTAAACTATCTGAAAATTTTAATATTTCATTAGATTACTTAGTTTTTGATAATGAATCACAATCAAAACTTATAAATTTAAATTCAATTAATATTGAATTTGAGCTATTGAGTATTAGAAATAAAATAGATTCTATTTTACCTTTAATCTCAAAAAATAATGAATATATTGTTGATGATTCTGAATTTAAAAGCAAACCATCCTCTAATTATGAAAAATAGTAAGATAATATACTGGTTATTATCTTGCTATTTTTTACCTTTAAATTTATATTAATTTTACTTTCTTCCAAAAAAGTGTATGATTCACCCAAACCGTTAGGGTGGAAAATTCCCTCATTCCCTATATTTCCTAAATTTCAAATTTATATAATACTTTTATTTTTTTGAAAATACTATGTTCAAATAATAACATAAAATAAATATTTTTGTCAATATATTGCTCAAATTTTAAGTTTTTGACTTATTTATTGTCATAAAAATCTTTTTTATAGTTTTATTAATCAAATATTGATAAAACTATATATAGGAGGTTTTAAAAATGGAATGGACTATATTAGGTAATAAGATTAAAAACTTTAGAAAATCAAATAAAATAACCCAACAAGAACTTGCTGATAAATTAGAAATTTCTCGTTCAACGCTTTCATATTATGAACTTGGAAAAATTGACCCTAATATATATACTCTTATTAAATTATCGGATATTATGAATTGTACCCTTGATGATTTAGTTAATGATAAGATAGATCGTACTGATACTAATAACTTTAATATAGATTTAATTAACTCTAATAAATCTCTTAATTTGCTTGAAGAAATTCAAATCTACAATAAGAAAATATTACCTATTTTAAATAAACTGTCAAAAATTGATATTGATTCACTAAATTACTTCCTAGCTGAATTTAATATTGATAACCCTAATAAAAGTGATTTTATTAAAAATAATATTAGTAATACTAATTTAAAAGAAAACGATGAGAATGTATATTATGATGAAGATTTTTCAATGTATCAACATAAAATAGCTGAAGATAATGATGAATATATTCCTTAATAAAAAAAGTAAGATAATGTAAAAATATTATCTTACTTTTTTATCTCTTATATAATATTTTTGAAAAATTTTATATATAAGGAGATTTTATATGAAAAAAATTTATATTCAAGAAACTGTATTAAAAAAAACAAAAAACTTTCCTTTTTGAGAAAAAAACTTTCCTCATCTATTGATACTTATAATTATATAAAAAAATTTTTTAATAATTATGATAAAGAATTTTTACTATCTATCACTCTTGATTCAAAAAACTACATATCATCAATATCTATTGTTTCAATTGGTTCTATTAATACTTTGAATACTACACCTTCTGAAGTTTTCAAAACTGCTATAATAACTAATTCTACTAGTATAATTCTAGTTCATAATCATCCTAGTGGTGATCCTACTCCAAGTAATCATGATATTAAAGAAACTTTACTTTTTAATAAAAGTAGTAAGATTCTTGGTATTAATTTTTTAGACCATATTATTATTGGAGATAATAATTTTTTTAGTTTTAAAAAACATAATATTATTTAATTTTTTTGTTTATTTTAACTATATTTTTGATATAATATAAATAAGAAAAGGTTAGTGCTACTAACACTAACCTAATCAGAACATTTTTAGCTTTCGGGCTATTGGTGAAATTTAATGATTTTTAAATTAAGAAAAAAGCACGCTATTTGCTAGATGGGTGCTTTTTTTCTTTGCTTTGGATTTTTATATTCAAACCAAGTATCTTTACCTGTAATTCCAATGAAAAGTCCTTGTTATGTTTCAATATCATTCTAATTAGAGCTAATACTATAACCCCGATTATTATAATCTCCTGCATCTCCAATACCACCACCTTTTGCTCATTAGTGATAAATCACCAATAGCCAAGGTGGAAAAATGTACAAACCACCGTACCCATCTTTGTACGATATATAGATAAATAAATTATAGCATATTTCCGTATTATATTTATGAAAAAATAATTATTATTTTACATAATAATTCAACAGTAGTTTAATGTATTTAAAGTTTTTAATGTATTTAATGTATTTAGACAAGCTACAAATGGCTATTTTACTATATTTAGGAAGGATAAATAGTACCTTTTGGGACTTAAATAGTACCTTTTGGGACTTAAATAGTACCTTTTGGGATTTAATTAGTACCTTTTGGGATTTAATTAGTACCTTTTGGGATTTAATTAGTACTTGACTGGCAAATGGTACTAGTTGTATATTTATAGTATACTTTTAAAATAGAGAGGTTAGAAAATGGATAATAACGAGATTTTATTTAAACCAAATGGTTTAATATTGGCTAGTGCTAATAAAACTATAACTAGTTCTGAGTTTAAATTATATGATACTTTACTACAAAGATGTCAAATAACAAAGGATTTAAATTGGCGAACTGCAAAACTAAGCAGAGAGGAAATTAAAAGCATAATAACTAATAATGATAAAACAACGATTGAAGAAATTAAAAAAGTATTAGACAAATTTATAGGGGTAAATATTAAATTTAAATTAGGGAGAAGGGATTACTCAGCAACCTTAATAGCTGAGTATATTTATGACAATGATTTAGATATTTTTACTTGTAGTATGAGCGAAAATGTTTATATGGCATTAATGACTTATACAGAATTTGGGTATAGCCCAATTGATTTAAAGATGGTTAGACAGGCAAAAGGATTTTATACACAAAAAATATATCAGATGCTAAGAATATGGAGCAGAAATAATATTTCTGTAACTAAAACATACTTAGTTGAACAAATTAAAGAAGTATGTGATATTTTCCCTGGAACTTCATATGATGTTTATGGTAATTTTAAAAAGAAAGTATTGAAACCAGCTATAAAAGAAATAAACGAAAAATTAAATATGAAAGTTGAATATGAAGAGTTAAAATCAGGACGAAGAGTAACACAAATTAAATTTACTTGTACTGATTTTGAAACTAGACAATATGAATTTAGCAGTGATGATGTAATAGTAGAAGCCAATGCTCCATGCAAAGATAATTCTTATGAAAAAATATTTAAGGAATATGGTATGAAACCAATAGCAATAAGTACATTAGAAAAACTTGAAAAGGAATATGGAACCGAATTATTAGAAAATGCTATTTGTATAATGGGGGAAAATAATAAAAAGAAAAAGATTGGAGCTCCAGTAAAATATTTAACTTCTGTTCTTTCAAATATAAAAGAAAATGATCCAAATATAAATCCAAAATCTTTTGTTAATTTCGAGCCTGGTACTTCTGAAGAAAAATTAAAAGAAATTGAAGATACTTTGTTATATGGTAGCGATAATGATAAAACAATAGATGAAACTAATGAGCTTCCTATTTGTTTGAAAAATTTTTTAGAAAGTAAATAGCAAAGGTGTTCCCTAGGAACACTTTTGCTATTTATTCATAAAATCTAATAATGCTATTGCTATACAATCTTTTTGACATAATTTATTTTCTTTACAATACGCTACAAATTTATCTACTACATTCTTATATGTTTTAAATGATCTAGCTTTTATTTCACCTTCCAGTTTATACTCTGTATTCGTCTTATTATAATTTTTTGCAATAACTTTTAATATCTTTATTTCTTCTTGTGTTAAAAAGTGTTCTTCGGGAACACTTTTAGTTTTATTATCATTTTTAATAATATCTTCTTTTGTTTTTTTAACATTTGGTATTTCTTTAGTATTATCATTATTTTCTTTTATTTTTATATATTGTCTTTTATTATTATCAAATTTATATCCATTTTTATTTAGCTTTTTTCTTATTGAATCTTTTCCAACTTTCATTTCTTTTTCTATTTGACCTACGTTTAATCCTATTTTTAGTTTTTTATTTACATATTTAACAATTTCATCAATATTTATATCAACCATACAAATTCTCCTTAAAATATATTTGTAACATACCATATTATCATTATAACATATATATGTTAAAAATTAACATAATATTGATAATACAATGTTATTGTATTTTTAATACAAATGTAATACATTATCATTGCATTTGTATTTCATTTGCATTAAAATCGAAAAATATATTACATTTGAAATATATTTTTATTATATTCGCATTACATTTTTATTATATTTATATATTTTGTATTGATTTTGTATTACGAATATATTACAATGTAAATATGAAATATATTTGTAATACATTTTTATTAATAACGTATTGTATGGAGGGATTTAGGATGAATGATAAAGAAATTATATTAAAAGTAGGAAATGATAACGGGAATAGTGAGCATGATTTAATAATTAACGGTGTTTCAATAGCTCAACCTAATGTTTTTGCTAAGGTTAGAAAGTTACCTAATTTAGATGAAGTAAACAAGGAATATGTTTTAGAAAATATTTCTGATAATTTAATAGTTACTTGTGAAGATCCATCAGGTATATATTATATTGGAAATTATGCTTTGAAATCAGGGCAAAAAGTTAGAAATATTGAAGTTGGAATAGATAATAATAAAATTGAAAGTGATATAGTAATGGTTAATACTTTATCTCAAATTGCTGGATTTGGAGTAAGGGAATACTATAATAAATTTAATAATTTTGATGATATTATTAACATAAAGGTTGATATGACAACTGCTTTACCTATTAGTTACTATTCACATAAAAAGTCATTAGAGTTTGCAGATAAGTTCTTAAATAAATCACATATAGTAACAGTTCATGTTGGTAATTCAATAGCTAGGGTTAAAATAGATTTTGAATTTGTTAAAGTAATACCTGAAGGTGTAACAAGCATTTTCGCTTTAAAAGAATGTGATAACAATATATTTAAAGAATATAATCTTAAAAATAATAGTAAGCTAAATAATGATTATTTTAAAGATGCTAGAGTTCTTCATGCAGCTATAGGTGAAGGTACTTCTGAATTTCCTATAACTAAGGGAATAGAATTTAATCCAGACTTTATAAAAGGTACTAATAATGGAATAGGTCATGCTATAGATAAAGCTATTGAGGAATTTAAAGCATTAAAAGGATTAAGCAAATTTAGTAGACAAGATTATTCAAGAATATTAATTGATAATAGTCATAAATTCCATGATGATGCTATGGAAATTGTAGAACAATATATAGATGAAGAATCAGAAGAAATATTACATCATATTAAAACTGAAATTCAAAAAGCTAATAATGAAATTGATGTTGTTTGTGTATATGGTGGTGGTTCTATCTTTATGAGAAATTATTTAGAAGCAAACTTAAAGAATTTCTGTGATAGAGCTGAGATTAAACTTCTTTATATTCCAAAAGAATACGCTGTTACTTTAGAAGCTAAAGGTTTATACAATTTTGCTAACAGTAAAATTTTCGGAGTTTTAAAATCTAAGTATATTCAATCTAAAAATAAGTAATTCGGGTAGGTGAAATTTTATGGCTGATACTCAAAAAAAGAAAAGATCTGTATATTCATTTGGACTTAAAAAAACTGATAGTCCTATTATTAAAGAGTTTATAGAGAATCAAACTAATTTTTCTGAAACCGTAAGGTATTTAATTTATAAATATGTTTCTGAAAATAATACTGATGATATTTCTTATAAATTTAATGAGTTACTTTTTAATAATGCTATATCTTTAAAAGCAAATAATAGTGAAAATATTAATACAAGCTCAAGTAACACAAATGTAACACATAATGTTACTAATACTAATTCTGAAATTATTCCATCTATTAATGAAGTAAATTATAGTAATGAAATTAGTTGTGATTATGATTCTTTAGTAACTGAAGATATTCCTGATTGTTATAAATAGAAATTATGATTTTATGAAGAAAATAGTAAAACCAAAAGTGTTCCTTGGGAACACTTTTTTACTACTTATTTTATGAAATTTATATAATAACAATAAATTAATATAAAGTGTTCTCTGAGAACACTTTATTATTTTTTCTTTTAATTTATAGAAAAACAAAACTAAATTCACATCAATTTTGATTAATATACTAATATTTATTAATAGTATATTAAAAATACAAATATACTATTAATATACTAATTTATTTTAGTATATTAATTTTAGAAAACAATATACCACTCTTGCGAATAGTGATATAATATAAGTATAGATAAAAATATTGGAGGGCTTATGATGAAAGAAGAAACTATAAAAGAGAAAAAGAAGCAAAAAGCACCATTAGGAATTAGACCTAGTGATTATGTTGAGCAAAAATTTAAAAGTATGGCTGATGATGAAGGTATATCTCAAACTAAATTATTTGAAAAAATATTTTGGAATTTTACAAAAAACTCAAATGAAGCATTAAAGCTACAATCTTTAGACTGTAGTTTAGAATTACAATCTATTAGTGGTGCTTCATCAACTTTAATAAAAGCTATAGATAAAATTGTTACAAAGGCTCAATTAGAAATTATGTCTAAAAATAGAGAGCTTGAAACTATTAAAGATTCTTCAGATAAAAAGATAGAATTAGCTAATATTGAGTTAGCTAATAGAGTTAAGGAATTAGAATTAAAAAATAAGGAACTCGAAGAGCAGCTAAGTAATTCTAATGCTATTGTAGTTGGATTTAATACAGTAAAAGGTGAACTAGATTCAAAAATAGAAAACCTTAATAAAACTGTAGTTGAATTAAATAATGATATAAAAGAAAAGGATAAGATCATTCAAGATAAAAATAAGGAAATTTTAAATAGTTCTAAGGCTATTGAGAATATGGAAAAAGAAATAGCATTAATAAAAGAGCAGAAAGTAATTTTAGAAGGGAAAAATGCAAGTTTACAAGTTAATATTGAAATGCTACAAGGAACTATTAATACTTTTAATTCTATAAAGAAAACTGAAATTGAAGCTATTAAAGATAATGAAGCTATAATAAGCCAATTAAGGTTTGATAAATTAAAAGCTGAATATGAAAATGAAATATCGAAACTTAATAATATTATGGAAACATTAAAGGAAAATGTTGAGTTTAAATCAGATGAATTAAACTCAATAAAAGAATCATTGAATAATGTAATATCTTCTAAAAATTTAGAAATAGAGGTGTTAACTAAAGAAAATAAAGATTTAAAAAATATGAAGAAAAAAGATATTGAGTAATTATATTGCAGAATTAGTATGGAGAAAAATTTATGAGAAGAAATTTGTTTATATTAAAAATTAGATGGAGGTTATATGGATATTCTTGATAATTCTAATAAAAATAATTCCCTAAATAATATTGTGTTAATTTGTATTAAATCGGTTGCAAATAATCCTAAAATTTACGAAGGAAGTGCTTGGGATTTCATTAAATTTACAAATACTTTTGAAGCTAAAATAAGAAATGTGTTTACTGATGAAATTATAGAAGTGTCATCTTTAACATTAGTTTGTAATTTTATAAAAATAAAACATGATTCAGGCATTGGGAGAGCAGTCGTTGTAGATAAATAAATTAGAACATAATTTGAATATATTGTTCATTAAATTAGGAGGTATTTATGACTTTAAATGAAATATTATTAAAAGAAAATGAAGGTAAAAAATTTTTATGCAGAGATAATAGTTTTATTGTTAGAAATGATTGTGGAACTTTATTATACTTAAATAAAACATTTGATGATGGAACTCAACATTGGAAGAATTGCATTATTTCAAAAGTTTGGGTAAATGCAAATTATGAAATAATAGGTTAATTGCACAATTCAAAAAAATTGAGGGGAGAAATTATGAAATATAGAAAAGTTGTTTTAGATTTTGAAACTACTGGATTAAGGGCTAAATATGATGAAATATTACAAGTAAGTGCCATAGATCAAGATGGAAATGTTTTAATAGATGAATATTGTAAACCTAAAAATATTAATAGTTGGGAAGAAGCAGAAGCAATACATAAAATTAGTCCAGCTATGGTTTTAGATAAAAATCCTTTTGAAGATTATGTTGAAATTTTAAGTGATATATTAACTAATGCTGCTGAAATTATTATTTATAATGCAGATTTTGAAATTGGCTTTTTAAATAAATATGGAGTTAAATTTAACAATAATATTTATGATTTAATGTTAGAATTTGCTGAAATATATGGTCAATGGAATGAATTTTATGGAAACTACACTTGGAAATCATTAAATGATTGTTGCTTGTACTATGGGTATTATTTAGATAATGCTCACGATAGTTTAGCTGATTGTAAAGCAACTTTATACTGTTATAACAAAGTGATAAATAAAGAAGATAGATATGATGGAAAAGAATATGTCGGAAAAACAGTTAAAGAATTTTTAAATGAAGCATGGGTAAAGGTTAATAATAATTCTATAAAATTAAGGGTTTATCCTATTGGAGCCAAAAGAATTAAAGGTTATTTTTATGGTGAAATTAAAACTTATGATGATTTTAAATACCAGGAATTATTAGAGTGTAAAATACATGATATATCCTATAATTCCCCTAAATCTTTTTCTATTTATGTTGATAGTTTTTTACAAGGTGATTATGATTTATTGAAGGAAGAAGTAGAAAAATTAAAGAAAAAAAACTCTGAATTAAAAGAAGAAAATAAGGAATTAAGAAATGCTAGATATGAAAATTATAGGTTATATAAAGAAGAAAATGAGAAGGTTGTTAAGTTAGAGAAAAAAATAAAGAAGATGAAGGAAAAATTAGGTCTAGTATTGAGGGAAAAAAAGAAAGTGCCTGTTTTAAATAGTTATGGTTTCTATACTGCTGAATATTGTAGAACTACTAAAAAGCCTATGATCCAGCAAAGTGAATATAGAGCATTTAAAGATGTTTTGTTATCTAAAACTAGATGTAAAGAAATTAAACAGCCAGTTTATGAAGGTGAAGAGATTTACGCATTTCTTAGGGTAAGAAATGGTTATTGTGCTTTGTATTATAGAAATGTTAAGGTAGGTAATAAAGATGATTAAAATTAGATTAACTTATGCTGATGATGAAGAAAAAGATATTGCTATAGAAAAAATTAAAGAGAATTTTGAAGTTTTGAATATAAGTAGAGAATATAAAGGGCGTGGAAATAGCCAATATTCCAATGTTTATATTGATGTTAATAATAAGTAAGCGAAATATGCTTTATGCAATAATTAAATAAAAAGTAATTAATTAAAATTTATTATAATTAGGTGGATTATGAAAAGAGAAACTTTAAATAAAATGATAGAAAATTATAAAATTTTAAAAGAGATATCTTACAAATTAGAAAATCCAGGAGTTTTTAATATAGTCGTTTCAGAAGAAGAATTTATTGAAAATGTTAAAAAGATAGATTTATTATATAAAGATTTTTGGGAATCTGAAATAGAAAAAGAGCTTCTTAAAGAAACAAAATTTTCTCAAACATTAACTTTTTCAGAAAATATAAAAAGTGAAAAAGTTTATCTAAAAGATATTATAGGTGTTACTCACCCTAATTATTCATATTTACCATGGATTATAGCTTTACCTTTATTAAAGAGATTTGATAAAAATTTTCCTAAAAATGAAGAAGAAAAAGAAGAATTATTTAATAAGATGCAAAATAATTCATTTGATGAAAAATTAAAGTTAGTAAAAGATGATGGTAAATATTACATATATGAAGGGCATAACCGAATAATAATATGTAAATGTTTAGGATTAGAATATTTAAAAGCAGATATCCTCTAAGTTGAAATTTAATTGATTCTATTATAAAGGCACTAATCCCATCACCCACTTAAAACGCTTCAATAAGCTAATATATTCTATTACTTTACATTGTTCCATCTATCGAGCGACCAATGTAAAGCAAAGAATATCTAAGCTTATTTTTGCTATAAGCGTGTACCCGATGGAGTGCATCCAAATAGGTAAGAAGTCCTTAGGGACTTCTTTTTTT
>OLNJ01001194.1_pt1 | contig 14827 bp, 4 predicted proteins | sample 1672191 | NCBI WGS metagenome assembly OLNJ01 (sample SAMEA3136657, study PRJEB25190) | human gut metagenome | biome: human gut; feature: human-associated habitat; material: faeces | place: Austria | collected 2013 | reverse complement strand
ACCTGGACGGCGTGACGGTGCCCGTGACCTGCGTGGGCGACTGCTCGGGCGAGCGTACCGCCGACATCGCGAGCGCCATCCGCACGGCATATCACGCGGCCAACGAGCTGTAGTTAACTTCGCGGCCAGGCGGGGCGGTAGCACGGATCCGCCTCGCCCGACTGCGTCCCAGCATACACAGACCATCGACCGGGGTGGGACTTGCAAGAACAGCAGGCCCCACCCCGGTTTTTGTGCGAGGGGCAGGCGAGCTTGCGCCGTGTCCTTGGCATATGGGCGAGGCTGCTTTTCGTAATCTTTAAGACATCATTAAGGCTTGCGCTGTGGAGCAAACCGCAGGTCAATGCTATTCTTTTACCTTATCGTATGGTGTTGTATTCTGCCTGAATTCTCTACCTGCGAACAACAGATAAACGCGACCGAGCGGAAAAGGATGGCAAGCCCGCAAGCAGGGCAAACGTAAGCGATGAGTGGCATGGACCGACATAGCGAGCTCCAGCAGCACATGACAGCGGCCGAGTACCGCCAAGCTGCCGACGAGCACGTGCGGACCCTCAAGGATTTCTGGAAGGATTTCCTGGTGAGCGGTCTGTTTGTGCTGGCTGCCATCGTTGCCATCTTTGCATGCCTGGCCTGGTTTGCTGCGAATAACCGAGTGAGCGCCACGGGGAGCACGATCGGGGCGAAGGCGGGGCGGTACACGCTGACCGCCGCGGGCGAGGGTGAGTCCGGCGCACACGTGGGCTATTACGAGCGCTCCGAGCGCACGCCCGAGGAAAAGGATACCATCGATGGCCTGGATACGTCCGACGCCATGACGGTAACGCTCGGCTCCAACCTGAACAACGAGACCGCGGGCTCTCTGTACCCGGGTGCTCGCGGCAAGATTACATTTACGGTGAAGCCGCTGGTGAGTGACCTGGACGGGGTCACGATCAATCTGTCGCGCTTGCTTAAGGTCACGAACATTGTTGGCGTTGTTGGGGACGGGGGAACGCTGGCGCCCGAGGCGGAGGCGCTCCTTGGCTTGATCAAAGGCCACTTGCTGTTCTTTACGAGCTGCGAGAACGGCTATTACTCGGGCCGCGTGGTTGATAGCAAGATCAAGATTCACAAGAGAGAATTTTGCGATAAAGGCGATGTGACCAAGCCAACGAACAAACCCGTCACCATCAATCTGTACTGGGTATGGCCGGAGTACTTCCAGAACTTTGTCCTTACGGGCAACACGAATTACTACAAGAATCTGTTTGCCTCGGCGGGAGACGAGAAGTCTGACTACGGTGCTCTGCAAGCGGACATGAACGAGCATAAAGCGAACTACTTCTATGGCGCGGCAAACGGCACGAGTGCTGCCAACGCTCCTGCGGTTTCGGCTGACATGTCCTTCAGCGACACCGCCATCTGCTCGGCGCTGTACAACAATGCCGACGAGCAGATCGGCAATAAGGTCAAATACATCCAACTTAGAATTAGCGCTCAGGAGGGCGTGAGCTCATGAGCACCATGCAAACGCGCCTCGTCGATGCCCGCAATTGGATAGAAAACCACCGCGCACAGGCCCTTGCGGTCTTGGTGCTGCTCGCGGCCATCATTTTTATCATCGGCCTTACCATGACATGGTTCGTAAGCAGCAAAAGTTTGTCTACGGTGGGCAAGATCCAAACGCCCGCGCAGCTCAAGATCATGGGTCCCAACCAGACAAGCATTGAGCCCATCGAGATTTCGTATGACGAGTCGCGCGGTGATGTGAAAAACCCCAACGGTACCGTGACCGTTCGTCGCGCGTTTTGTGTGCAGAGCGACAATGGCGATCCCGCTGCCGGCGGTCAAGCGTTTGAGCTGCAGGTTGCCAACACAACGAATATCACGGAGCTGACAATCAATGTGTACCACGTGACGGTCAACGAATCGTCGGCAACGAAGGGAGATGTGGTCGGCCTCGACGGGCTCAACCGCACCTACTCATGGAGCAAGAAGAGCAGCACCCCGATTAAGTTCGATTTTATCAACTCCGCGGACGGGACAAGTACGTTAGCTAAAGAGCTTGAGGCAAACGATCCGACGTACGGCTCGTACGTGAATGTCCAGAAAAACGCGCGCCCGCTCTACCGGTATCACGAGTTCACAAAGAGTCAGCTCGACGGTTACAGCGATAAGAACAAAAGGGCCAACGCCGCCACGAACTTCATCATCGAGTGCACGTGGAATCCGGGCGTTGTGACCGTAAACGGAAAGACGGTCTCCAACGTTAAAGAAACCGACATGGTCTACCTAATTGCTCGCGGCACGAGCGGCAACCAATAAGAAGGAAGGGAGGGGTGCCAGATGCGAAAAGACAAGAAAGAGCAAAATGAAATCGCAAGGCCTGCTGGCAAGCACTTTGCACAGGTTGATGATTCTAAGGCAGAGCCTTGCTGCGCAGAGTCGGTGGCCCCTGCTTCTAAAGTGCGCAAGCGCCTGTGGGCAGTTGCGGTGCTGCTATGCGCCGTCGCGATTGCGACGGGTACCTACCTTACCTACACGGCGTTTCTGGCGGGCGACTTCCTTAAGTCGGTCGCCGTTTCGGGCACGTCGCAGGCGCTGTTTGCCTCGGACATGCTTACGGGCTACACGAATGAGACGCTGAATGACGAGGGTATTGCCGTCCGAAGCGTCATCGCCGACACGAGTGGGAAAAACTGCTCCTTTACCTTTCGCATTTACAACCATCTGCTGGGCGACAAGAACAAGGTCAACGACAAGGACGTTAACGCGACGCTGAGCGTGGAGGCGACGGGAACGACAGATTGGAGCATAAGCGGTTCGCCCACGCTGACGGCGGGCGGCACGGTCGACCTTTCCTTCCCTGCCAACAAGGCAACCATGTATACCTATAAGGTTACGTTTTCCAAGGCAGACCTCAACAAAGCATCCTTCACCGTTAAGGCCCGGGTTGGCTCCAATAGCCCCGGCACCAACCTAAAATGGCTTGCGGCCAAGATTGCGCCTTCCGAGCGTGCAGAGGTGACGGCTTCGGGCGTTTCGGGCGAGTGGGTCGACAAGAACTCGGATACCGGCGCTTTTGACGCCTACAACTATCGTGTGACGGTTACGGGCGTTACGACTAAGGTAAAGCTCACGTGGGGGGACGGGGTCGAGCTCGATCCGTTCTTTGAGGCGAATCACAAGAACGGTAATGGGCAAGCAACCGTCAGTGGCAACTCGATCACATACGATGCATCTCCTGGCTCGGAAATCATCACCTTTTACCGGAAGGGTGATTCGAAGCCGACCAGTTGGGAAGCCATTGGCGTTACGTGTTCGGCCGCGAAGAACTAGTCGAAGCGATCCGCAAGCATAGATTTTGAGACCCCGCACGGGGCATGAGATAGAACGAGGTAGGACCAGATGAGAACGGCAAAGCGCATAACAACCGCATGCCTGACTGCGATCATGATTTTCCAGGCGCTTGCGCCCTCCACGGAGGTGTTCGCGCAAGAGCTCGACGCCGTTATGGAGGCATCCGTCTCCGCCGCGCGCGCCGCGGGCAACACGGCGCGCTCCGTACAGGATGCCGTGGCCACCGCGCTTCAAGATGCCGACCAGGCTACATCCGATGACGCCACAACGACTCCGGGCGCCGACGCTGGCGCCACCGAGGGCGGCGACGGTTCTACCAACGCTGGCGAATCGCAGGACTCCACGACCGATGGAACTACCAGCGGCGATGCTCCAGCGGAGGGCGACGCGTCCCAAGACGATGCGGCTGCCGATGAGGGTGCTGCTGACGAAGAACAAGCGGATGACGCGGACGCGGATGCCGCTGCCCAGGCAGATGTCAAGTATGAGTACAACACGGCTAAGGAGCTGGAAACCGCTATCGGTGACGCCAACGTTACTGTCGATGCCGATAAGGTAATCGGGGTCACCATTGGGACCAGTGAGGACCTGATTAAGCTCTCCAACACTAATCCCGCCATTTACCAGAATGCCGCCATTACGAAGGGCGGCGCGACGGGATCGGGCCTCAATCTATGCAACACGGTGACGACGGCGAACGGCGTTGCCCTTTCCTTCTTGGGCCTTGGTGCCCCGAACGCGCCTTTTAAGGGGAGCTTCGGCCTGGAAACTACTCCAGTCGTTTTAAATAAGCCCTTGTTCAATAATGTTGAGCTGTCCACAGATATGACGCTCAAGCTCACTTGGAAGGGTGCGACCAGCGATCCCATTGTTGCGTCGTCGATTGCTGGCAGGGATCATAAGTTGGCCGTTGTCCTCACTGTTGCCCCCGCTGCAGAAAATACGACTGCGATCACCTTAACCTCTCCGCTTTTGGGTTCTGTTTCGGGCGTGCTTACGCTCGATGCAACCTATGCGGCGAAAGACGGCGCAGCTCCAGCCGTTAATATCCAATCCGGGAACGATAATGTTGGGCTTCTTGCGAACGTGCTCGTAGATGCCGCATCTCTTTCCGTTAAGCAGCTAGCGCTTCCGAGCAAGTACAACGGAACCCCGGCCATCCAGACGACCAAGGACGGCGCAAGTGCCGGCGGCCTTATCGGTGCCTGCGGCAACAACGCGACCGTGGCCATTAACGGTAATATTGATCTATCCGGCTTTAGCGTCAAAGGTAGGGCCGCTAGTGGTGGTCTTATCGGTAAGGCCACCAACCTCACGCTCAACATCGCTGATGGCGTAACAGTTAAGCCGGCGTGCAACGTCGGCGATAAAGACAGCGCTTGCTCCGGTGGCGTCATCGGCGACGTGAGCTTTGCGCAAGGATTTATCGTTAAGCCCAATATGTTCGACCTGGGCAAGCTTGTGACGCTTGGCGCATCGCAACGCGCTGGGGCCCTTTTTGGTGTGGCCGATATTTCTAATGGCGACATCGTGGTGCAAGGCGGAACGTATAAGAGCAAGTTCACCTTACCGGAAGAAGTTAGCTTCAACGGCAGCTACGGTGGCCTTGTCGGCAAGGTGTTTGCGACGGCAAAAGGCGTCGATGAGCTGCTGCGCGCCTTTGTGGTCCAAAAGGATGCGGATAAGAAAACGTGCTCAATTGAGTTTGAACTTGCGGGCAAGCTGTCCGATACGGGCGGTGTTGTTGGCTATGTTGGCGATAGCGCGGATTCCAATTCGCAGCCTGTCGCCGTTGTGCTCGACGGCGTGACGGTTGCGTGCAAGGGAGATGCTTCGGCGCGAACGGACGCCGGAAAGTTCGGTGGCGCCGTGGGCGTTGTCGACACGCGCAATGTCCTTGACATGCGAGATTTCAAACTTACAAGCGACAATCCTATCGGTAAGGCGCAAAGCAACCGTGCCGCGGGAATTGCGGGCTCCGCGTGGAATGCTGTAGTCAAATTCAGCGGCATCACGGATCTGTCGGGCGCAAGTTTTGCCGAAAACAGCACGACGGGCCAGCTCGTATACGAGAACCACAACGCGCTGATCTTCGCTGCCGGCAATGGCTCTAATGGAGAACTGACCGACAGAGGTGCTAAGGGTTGGACCTTCAAACGTAGCAATACTGCCTCAAAGACAGACGACATCGCGACCTACGGCGAGGTCATTCGCTTGGGTAAGGGCTTGGACGGTAAGGGCCTGGGCAATAGCTTTATTGCGCTCGATCCGAACTCGCACAAGTTGACCTTGCCGACGTCGCTGACATCAGACGGCGGTGCCTACACCCTAACCTCTGTTGAGGATTTCGCCAAACTTGCAATCACCTGGCAAACCAACGGCTACTACTCCATGGTCGAGGGCGTTTCTGAAAACAACCCGAACATCTTGCAGTCCTTGACCATTACGGTGAACGGCACTATTGATCTCAAAGGCACGGGCCTGACGGGTTTCACGCAGGATCGTGCAGACGGCTCGCAAGTTTTCTCGGGAACGTTGAACGGCGGCGGCACAAATGGCAACGGCACAATCAACCTTGCCGTCGGCGAGCCATACGGCAAACGTGGTGAAGCTGTGCTTGACGGCAATGACACGAGCAACGGCAACGGCAAAATCTACCGCCACGGCCGCTTGGGCTTGTTCGCGGCCGTCAACGGCGCAACCATCTCCAACGTCACAATCGCTGGCTCCATGAAGTTCGATAACGGTTCGGCTATCGATGCCGGATCGCTTGCGGGTGCCATCGTCGGCAACCTGTCATTGCCTGGCGTAACGTGCAAAACGAATATCGCGTGTGATGATACGTTCGGCAACGAAGTGAACATTGGTGGTATTGCGGGCAGCGTGTCGGCGGCTTCTACGGTTGCGTTTGAGGGCAACAGCAAGGCCCAGGCGACTATCACTAAAGCTCAAACGCTTAATGGCAATATGCGCATTGGCGGCGCCATCGGCTATGTGGGCGACTATACCTCGACATTCAATGTCGCGCGCCTCGAAGTTGGCGGATCAATCGAAACCGGCAATTGCGCTAGCGGCAAGATTGCCCAAGTCGGTGGCTTTATCGGCTGCATTGCTCAGGGATCGAACGAGAAGAACGTTACCATTACCGGTCTTAGCTTTAGTGAATTCGCTATGACCGTGGGCAAGAACGGCGACAAGCTCAACGGCGCCGGTGGCCTTCTGGGCTACAGCTGGGGCAACGCCATCGTCACCATTGGCGATCCTGCTGCGAATACCAGCGACAGCACCTACGCCCTCAAAACTTCCAACAACACGACCGTGACCGCAAATAGCTCTACCGAGGTCGGCGGTCTCGTATACGCCGCTAGTGGCCACTGGATCATCAATAATTATGCTATCAATTTGGCCAACGCTTCCTTCACCGCTAATAGCGCAACCACGCTTGGTGTCCTTATTGCTCGAGGCAGTACATCTGATTCAACTAATGGCTTTGGTGCCGAGACCTCCTATAGCGGTCTTTATTTGGAGGACAAGGCCTGGTGGGGCACGGCCTATGCCGTAGGCGGCCTGTCTATTACCGCCCCGAAAGTAAAGATATACGACGAATGGCTTGCAAATGGCGTAAAGCCCAAAAGCAATCTGATCGATAACGGCTGCAATGCGGTCGTCTCGCTTCATACTGATGACCAAAAGCTGGACATGAGCGGAGATCCCACTAAAGACAATAGTTATCGAAATCGCATTGTCCCCGATAATCCTCTTGATAAGTTTCCACAAACAAATGGTTCTGTTCGCTACTACTACAATCTGGATAGAGCGCTGGCCGTGGTGACCAACTCAAAATACGATAATGCGACTGCAATGATCACGCCCGAACATCTCGTTTTATGGGCAGCGAGGCAGTATGCTCCGAGCGCGACGTACGATTATCTAACGGGCACCGAAGTGTCCATCTTTACGAACAATGTGATTGGGCTCGATCGAGGCGAACGGAAAGAAATTAATCTGACGGGTTATAGCTACTACCCTTCAAACCCAAACGGCGATAATCCGGTGACTGTCCAAAATGTAAATATCGTCTTTTGCTACTCAAGGATAAGGGCAGAGCAGGAGGGTAATAAGAGAAACGACTCGGCTACCCAGCATGAAAATATGCACTGCGGCCTTATTCGCACATGCGATAGGAGCATGACGGTCTCGAATGTGACGCTTTCCGGAACAATCGGCAGGGCAAAAGACGATGCCGCGGAGGAGATGGACCCAGAAAGCGTGTCGGGTGCGCTGGTGCTTCGTTGCGCCCATGGATCGTCTGGCACCGAAATGGCGAATATCAAAATCGACACTCTAACTCTTGACGGCTTGCAGGTGGATGGGGCGGAAGACAGGAAATATGCTCCGCTGTTGATCAACGCCATTACAGGGTATGTCAACCTGGACGTGAAAAATGTAACGACGTCCAATTATGCAGGCACTTCTGGTGTCAATAAAATTGCGGCTTCCAGCCTGTTTGGTCGATTGGGCTATGACAAGAATTCTGATCAGGTCAATGCAAAGTTTGAGCGAATCAGCTTGCCCAGCAAAAACAACGATACGATCTTCTCCCATGCGAGCCTGCTGGAGAGTTTTGGCTACGGAAGCACGAGCACGGGCTCTGCGGACTATACCTTTACTAGGGCTGATGCCACGGCTGGTAAGGTGACATACGGAAGCGAAATCGATGCCAAGGAGAAGGAATACTCTGGCAAGCAGCTTTGGTATTACGACGAAACGACGTATGGCACCGATAGCGGTTTGGTGACGGTTGATAACAAGCAGGCAAGTGTCACGAATCCTCGGTTTGGTGACTATCTTCCTTATGTTTACAAGGGAAAAGCCACCGAGAATGGCGTTCAGTATCACGAAATCAAGGTTAACCAGAGACTCCCCAAGCTATTGACGGGGTGTGGGACGTATGGCGATCCGTACACCGTTAAGGATGCGACGGAGATGAACGCCATTGCCAATTACATAAACAATGGCACTGCCCTCGACGGCTGGGAAGTTACCATTGCTGCTAATCAGACCATACTGTGCGAGAGGCGTAGCGACAAAACGAAGACCAACAACGAGGTTGTGTACGTCTACAAGCAGAGCAATCCAAGTGAGAGCAAATGGGAGAAGAAGGACGGCGAAACGACCGATTCAAACCAGACGCTAAAAGACGAAACGATGCGGCGTTACATTCAAAGTGCGTATTACAGCATTGAGCCTGCTGAGGGCAATAAGATTACCGTCGATGCGGCTTCATTTGGTGGCTTTGGCAATAAGGCCAACCCGTTCCGCGGCGTTATTGTTGGCGACCCTAAGTCCTCTGAGCCTGTAACAATTGAGATTAAAAACAACAAGGGTGAGCTTCGCGGCCTCATTCCCTATAGCTATGGCAGCGTGGTACGCAATCTCAACATCAACTATGTGAATGCGCAGGCGACTATTACTTATTCTGAGAAGGATGCGGACGGCGTCCCGACAGCATTTTTCGGTGGCGTTATCGGCTGCATTCTTGGCGGCGATAACATTATCGATCGCGTGGCCGTTAATGGGACGACGACCAAAAACCCTACAACGGGATTTACCGTCACGGGCGGTGGCGACAAGTCGTATCTTGTTCCCATCGGTGGCTACGTCGGTGCTATTGCTGGCGGCGGTGTGATCTTCCGCAATATGGCCAAAAGCGCAAAATCTTCCTGGCGTGCTGGAACTGGTGACAAATCTCGTGGTCTGGGAAAGGGCAACTTTGATCTCTACAACAATCCCTACGTCGGTCGCGTGATTGATGGCTATGCCTTTAGCGAGGGCTGTAAGGTTGAAAACGGTGACGCTAACTACAAGATTAACGAGCTTGATGTGAATGACACCGGCTGCGTAACCACAACCGATACGTATATGAAATTCAGCTGGGGTGCCGGCCAGCAAAACAACAAGGCTCCTAAAACTATAGTCAAAGATCGACAGGGCCTGCTCGTGCTGTCTGCCATTATCAACAGTGGCGCGGGTGCCGGAGCTGCTCATACCGACTCGACTGATGGCAGGGGCACGTATCGCGGATCACATGCGTATGAGGGCAGTGGCGTCAAAGGCGCCATCTCCTCGACGGGATACAAGTTCGGAAATGAACGGTATGGCAAGGTTCGCAATGCGAATTACGCTGCGGTCGGAAAACCCGACGATGCCGCCACAGCGATCGATTTCCCGACTTCGGTCAACGATGATCTCAAGGCGCCGGGCAACCAGAACTACCAAGGTCCGCTGGACGGCAAAGACGGACAAGATATCAACTCGCCTTACTTGGTTAAGAAATATGCGACCGATTGGCGCACTGGCTATGTGTGTGCGATGGGCGTTTGCGGCATGGATCTGCAGTTTGAGCAAGGAGCGACCTATGATATGACGAATTACGGCTCGGGGTTCTTGGGTCTTTCGGGCCGCTATTACTCAAACGCATGCGCGACCGACAAGAAGGTCAACGACAAAGATTTCATCACTCCGGGTATCGCCACCATCAACGGCAACGGCGCGACGATTAAGGTTAAGAACAACACGCGCGAGTATGTCGATGATGACTACAACATTGCAGGCGTAGGCGGCTTGTTCAGCACCATCAAGTTCTACTCGAATCAATTCAATAAAGGAAGCATCGAAGAGAGCGGCAATGCAAACGTATGCAATCTCAACTTCGAGAGCTGCAACATTTCGCTTACCTATGTAACTCCGAACGGGGTGGGGCAGTCCACGTCGACGAGCAATACAAACAGCGGTTCGGTGGGAGTCGGCTGCCTTGCGGGCTCAACTGCGAACCAAGGGGGTTCGAATGGTGCCTACGGCGTGTTCAAGGGCGTGGTCATTTCTGATAGCACCGTATCCGGAGGCTGCAAGGCGGGCGGTCTCATCGGGAGCACTGGCCTCATGCAGCGTAGTGCCGATGGTTCCAAAGGCTCGATTGTGAATTACGGAGGAATGTCCTCTCCGGTGCAACTCTATGACTGTTCATATAGTGGGATTACTGTCAGCGCTCGTTCAAACGCCGGCGGTTTCGTCGGTTATGCCAATTCGGGTGCCTGCGGCGTTTGGGTGTCGAATGACAAAACCGTGGCTGACAACTCGACTATTTCCATTGTTGAAAAGGCAGGAGATAAGCAGCCGGATTTGAGTTGTACTGCTGGCGGCATCTTCGGCCTTACGGGGGGCGCTTTAAGCGTAAATACCGGGCAGGGTGATGGCGCGAGCCAAGTGGCAACGATCAGCGACGTGTCTCTCATCGCTAATCACGCCGCCGCAAGAGATTCAAATGCGACGCCTGGCATAGGCGGAATTGCCGGACGCACGGTGACCTATGGTTCTAACGTTAATCGCGTTAAGGTGACGTCGACTAAAAAGGCGTCGGAAGAAGCGCCGACATACTTTGGCTCCCTGCAGGCGGTGACAAATACCACCAATTTTTATGCCATAAGCACGGGAGGCATTATTGGGTCGACGAACAGCAGCGTGGCGCTTAACTCCTGCACGGTCGAAAATCTCCGCATGGGCGTAACCGAGCATGCGGGCGGTCTTGTGGGGGCAACGTCTAACGGGAGCACGCTGAGCGCCACCAATATTACCGTCAATGGCGTGCAGTTTGATGGCGCCCGCTGCGGTGGCATTCTTGGGAACTGTCAAGGCCAGGGCGGCACTAATGTTGTGGTCTCGAGCGCGACCGTGAAGAACTGTTCGTTCGGAACGCTTAATTCGACATGGCAACACAGTGACGGCTCATGGAGAAATCACTCGGGCGGCATTGTTGGTGCCGCTTCCGGTACGATCAAGATTGCCAACGTGCTCATTAGCAAAAACGATTTTAAACAGCCGGGTGGCCAGGGCTTCTTGTTGGGCGATACCGCGCAGAATGGGGCAGACTTCAAGGGCCTCTACGCTGCGGGCGTCGACATCGTGCTCAAGGATGGGTCCGACAACTCCTCAGCTCCAAAACCGATTAAGTATTTCAATGATGGTGCCGTTGCCGATGTGGATGCGAAATCCTACATCGCATTTGGCTCGTACGGGCAGGAGCCTTCAGCTCCGAATGACGGCAAAACGCTGTACGGCGACGTCGCCGCTTCCGGCAATGTAACCGCCGCCGTTGCTCCATATGTGACTACGAGTCCAGTCCCGAAGAACGCTCTTTCGGTCAAGACCGCCTCTGGTGAAACCGGGCAGACTCGCCATCTCTTTGGTGATGGTGTCAATGTTTCTGGCGCAGAGACTATTAAGAAGGATGCGGAGAAAGGCGGTAGCAAACACTACGCTTACACCAACTACGATGGAGGCAATCACTGGAACTACTCGCCTTCCAGCGCCGGCAAGTTCAATGCAAACAATGACACGGATGCCACAAAGTCGAATGCCAACCCCGACGTCCTTGTCCTTTCGGGCAACGACTCGGATACCGTTAAGGATTATCTCAATCTTGTTACCAACGGCGGTTATTCGGACGCGCTGCGCCTGAACGCGGGTGGATCGCACGTTTCGGCAACGGTCGACGTGTTCCAGCTCGAGAACGGTGTCTTTGTAAAGCAGACCGACGTCGCCGATAGGGCGCTCGACGTTAAAGGTAGCGGCTCTTCTTTGTCGATCAGCGCTAACTCCAACTGGGATAACGGCAAGGGCCGCTTCAACCTGCTTACCGTTATCTTTACCGAGGCCGGTCAGAGCTACAGAGTGATGGTGCCCATCGTCGTCAAGCGCGTGTTCGAGATTAACTTTACGGCAACGTATTCCGAGGGCTCGAACTTCAACAGCGGCGACTACAGCACCAAGTACGACAAGCACGTACTCATTAGCAGCGGTGAGACCATGACGGGCTATCTTACCTGGACATATAACAAGGCGTATGACCAGGAGACGGAGTATGGCTGGAATACGCACCTGGCAAGCGGCGGCGATATGAGGCCGCTTAACAAGCGCATTGAGTTCGGCGGAGAAAGGGGGGCGTTGCCTGTGGGCACGCAGCTGACGCTCGTGGACACGGCGCACAATAACAAGGAATATCACTATACGGTGCCCGATGGCGGTGCTGCCACATCGGTTGCGCTGACGGACTTTGTGGACTCCAGCGAAAAAAGCCACTATACGGAACAGTGGCTCAGCGAGACTATGGGCGCGACGGCAACAGAAGCGGACGACGGCACGTGGGTTAAGCTGACTAATAAGGAACTGACTGATGAGAAGAATGTCAAAAAGACCGAGGCTGAACTGATTGGCATTGCCGGCGCGAAGATTGACGGCGACTATTACCGCCTAAAGACTGATGCGGACACCAAAGGTCCGTTCTACAACCTGACTGTTCCGAAGAAGGGTGCTAACGAGCAACCCAAGAGCGAGAGCTTTTATCTTGTTGTTCGCACGCCTGAGAACTCGGCCAACGTCAATGGATATACCGGCACGTCGGTCACGACGACAAGCGTGAACACGCATATCAACTATGTGCTTCGTAAAGATGAGGTGAAGGACTCGCTGGACTCGCATGAGAACACCGCCTCGACGTATAGCGTTGCCACGAACTTCCAGCACAATTTGGTGGACAAAACTTCGGCGGACGGCAACACGAGCATCAGCCAGATGGCCGTGAAGGGAACGACCTATCCGCTCGATATGAACGCGAGCGACACCATTACATTTAGCGAGCAGGAGTACACAAGCTCCGACGAGCTGTACTACCAGCTGGATTCTTCGCTCGTGAACTACGAAGGCGGCAAGGCCGCGGGCGCGCATGGCTACCCGACCGGAACCCAGGGTACGTATTCGTTCTACGTGACAGTGGGGGGCAAGTACTACGCCCCGCATGCCTCAACCGTGAACGGCAAGACGAAGTGGACATGGGGGGAGGCCACCGCTGAAGATCATTGCGCCGCTACGGGTGTATGGACCGCGGACGGTACGGACATGAAATTGACGCTGGCCGGCGCGGGTCTTGGGGCAATTGATCTTTCCGGCATTCGCGAAATCGCTAAGAACCATGGCAGCGAGTTCACCATCACCATGAAGACGAGTCTCACCATGACGGAGCCCGCGTGCCAGGCCGGTATTATCGCTTCGCAGAATAGCGGCAAAGACAAGTACACAAAGCCCAACTACCGTGCGTACCTCTCTACGCATGCCGAAACGCTCAGCACCAGTAGCAACTCGGCATACATCGACGGCAAAGCTGGATACTACCGCATGGACGTGGGCTCCTCGACTATTGCGCTCGAGGCTTCAAAGAAGTCGCAGCTGGGCATCAACATCGATGACCTCAAGTCCGCCGACGGCGAAATCGCTCTGGTGGGAACGTATGATTTGTCCAAGCTCACGGGTGCCGAGGCCATGATCTCCAATGCCAGCACGGTGACGTACACGCTGAGCTTGCAGAAGCGCCGCCAAGATGATGGTCGTTATGATGCGGTCGACAACATCTCAAGCTACATTACGGTGCTCGGTAGCGATAAGTTGGCTAACGGCTCTTTGAGCGCCGATGGCAAGAACTACGTATTTACTGATAGCAAGGGGACTGGCGGCGCGTTCGCCACACGCGACGGTAACAGCCTTGCCTTTAAGCATGCCTTCCGCGTTAAGGTGAACACAGATGTTGAGGGCAAGGACCAAACTTATGCCAACTACCGCTTGGTGCTTACGGCTCATATGTCCGGCGTCGGTGTCAACGACACGCCGGTTAACGTCAGCAGCCTCGCCGGCTATGCGAACTCCGACTACGTGACGTACACGCTAGCGCGCATCAACACCGAGGGCATTCGCCATGAGACGAAAACCAACTAGCCACGCGAGGGGCGGCAACCACCCAGTTGCCGCCCCTTTTCTTGCTCGCCTGGCCTGCTGCTGCCCCAGCTTCTCACCAGCTTTCCAACTTTCCACTTAACTTGCCACCTAAGGTGGAAAGCTGGAAAGTAAGTGGAAAGCTGACATGTTAGGTGCGGGTTGACGAGGGGTTAATAATTGCGCAAACCATGCCAGCCAAACAAAAAGATACCAATCTTGTTGGTAAAACACCGTCAATGAGCCGCGAGCCAACTAGCTGCGTAAATAAAACCTAAAGAACTGTTGCAAATGAATGGCAAATGCCCAGATGCCGCCGTTGCGATTTTCAATTAACTGTTACGCGCGAACAGCAAAATGCTACTATCTAACAAGCACGTAAGAAAGCAAATTAACGGTTAAGGCTAAGAAGTGGCAGGTATGTCGGAAGCAACTAGGACCCGCACGCATGCGCTCGAGGTTAGGCAGCGCGCCGTCGAGATCCTCCAAGAGGGGGTCGGTCACCGCGCCCTCGCCGCAAAGCTTGGCATTCCCCAGGCCACGGCTCGCCAGTGGGCCCGTGCATATGCCGTGGGCGGTGCCGACGCCGTGCTCAATGCGGGCGCTCGTCATCACACCTATTCGTACGACGTAAAGCTCGCCGTGGTTAAGGACCGTCTGGAAA
>OLNJ01001193.1_pt1 | contig 14831 bp, 25 predicted proteins | sample 1672191 | NCBI WGS metagenome assembly OLNJ01 (sample SAMEA3136657, study PRJEB25190) | human gut metagenome | biome: human gut; feature: human-associated habitat; material: faeces | place: Austria | collected 2013 | reverse complement strand
TTGTGCGTCTGTAAGTAAATACAGCTTTTCCCGCCAACGATCACCTCGGAAGCAAATGCCGTGTCAATGATTTTTCCGTGGCGTATTGTCAAAGGTAAAATGCACTCAGCTGGGAGGTAATCCATGCAGATGCGCGCTTCTTTCGAGTTCTGCGCGATGCCGCCAATTACGGCAAGGTTTTCAACGCCCAGCACAAAAGCTCCGGTACCGCTGCGGAATGCAAGCTCCACCAGCGTATTGGCATTGTGCCAGAAGTCGAGGCGGCCAAGCTCTCCGCCGGTCTGTTGTGCATTGTCTCCGAGCAGCCATTCTGCTGATTGCTTGTCATCCACGGTCACGGTGGTTTTGTCGTTCAGGAGCAGGCTGGCCCAGTCTTCACACGCCCGCTTCGGCATACGCAGACGGTACATATCACGTGTATGGATATTCCCATCCAGCCCGGATTCTTTTATGCAGTGGAACGGCGCGTAATTCCCGCGCCACCATTGCCTCCACTCGTCGATGATGGCATAATATTGCCCCTGCAGTTCCCAGCCTTTTTCTTTATTCAGATATTTGATGAATTGTGTGATATTCATTCCGTCAACCTCAAATAGCGTTTATAGTCCCGCTCGATCGTATACTCAAAAGCGTCCAGCGTATCGATATCGGTTGTGCCATCATCCAGCCGCTCATCCATGCCGGGATGCTTTCCGCTCCACATGGCGGAGGCCAGAGCATCCCGCAGGGTTCCGGCCTCAGGCATATACCAGAAACGCCCGCCGCCCATCAGAATGGACGTCAGGCGAATGCGGTCGTTTATTTCAATCTTTTTGCTGTTGTATATACGGTCTGCGAGCCACGAGAAGCGTGTCCGCAGCAGGGCAGAACGCAGGCTGTTTTTCAGTACCTGTTCCGCGCTGTCGCAATATACTGCATGAACCTCACCCCAGCGCGCGAACACGGCTTCAACGAACTCGATGAATTGATTCTGCAGGAACAATACATCCGTGTCTTTCGGAGGGATTCTGCGGCTCTGCAGGCCAATGCATCCGGTATATCCCTGCAGCACGCCCGTCGCTACAAATGCATGCTGTGAACCATTGCCGCCGAAGTCTACGCCGATGTGCACTCTCCATGGCCGTGGCGCCGTCTCTGCGGGCCACAGAAATCGTTTATCATCAGATGCAATGCTGTCGGCAAATAGACGGTAAATGATGCCTTCTGCGGCCGCCCATTGGCCCAGAATGAAGCGGTTATAATATACGGTCCCTGCATATTCTGTTTTGAGGTTCGCTACAAAACTGGGTGGTAAAAACGGGTTATCGTCGATGGTGGATGTTTGGCAGTAAACATCGGCGTCACTGTCAATGAACTGCTTGACAAAATGGTGAGGGTCTGCGGGGTTGGCCGTACCGTCAAAGTAGCTGTGCCCACAGCGCAGTCGACTTTTGAGCATCTGGAATACTTCTTCATTCCAGGTAGTCATTTCGTCGCCATAGGCGTATTCGATGGTCATGCCCTGGATTCGAGCGACGTGTTTTTTATTATCCGCACCAAGGATATGGACCCGCCGCCCGAACAGGAGCGCCGTATTATCGCTGCTGATGGTACCGACAAGGCCCTCGCCCCATATCTCACGCATTGGGTCAAGGATATTGCGGGAAAGTGTGCCCTGGGTGTTCCCGAGCATCACCGCAGCTCCTTGCCCACGAAGTGCCAGCAGACGTTTGGGAACAACGACGGCGTAATCTAGCCAGCTTTTGCCGCTGCCCGTCGCGCCGACTTTGATGTTCCAGCGGTGACTGCAGCTTTGGAGGTACTCAATTTGCTTACTCGATAACGCCATCGATGCCCTCCAGAAGTTCCGCGGCGCGGGCGAGCTGATCGGCGCCGGTATCCTCGCGAGGCGTTTCCTCGCCCAACAGCTTGACGATTACCGTTGCCGCGCGCGCATCGCCTGCGGTTGCGGCCTCAGTCAGCCCTACGATCATTGCCATTTGATTGTCGATATCCTCGGGGTCGATACAGCGGCGCGCCAGCTTATTCCAGCGGCGGCGGTCTGCGACAGGTAGGGAAAGGTATACGTCCGCCGCCTCTTTCAGGCTCCGTTTGCGGCGGCGCGCTGCCCCGGAGGCAATGCCGCCTTTCTGTTGGATTGCTCTCTGTTCGCTCTCTGTTCGTTCAGTGAATGGAACAAGATTTTTTTCATTCGACACGTCACCACCTCTCTCGGAATATATGATTAAGGCCCGCACGTTGCCATGCGGGCCTTGGAACTTCTGCCGGGCCTGTTCCCCGGCCGTCAACCGAATCCCTTTTTACGATACTCGTATCGGTGTCCTTTCTCAATCTGCAAAGCAGAAATACAAATATGGGTTTGGTGGGTGCCGCGCCCTCATGCGGGCGGAACACCCATGGGAGGCTCCGGCTTAGTGGAAAACAGGCCGGAGCTTTGAATGGGCAGCAGACTACTGGTGCCGCCGTCTGCCGGGGCGGCGAGAGAATAAGGAGGGCGGCTGCCACGCCGCATCGAATCGCTCGGCTTTTGTCTCGCTTTTCGACATTTTCATCATACACCAGCAAGCTTGCAATGTGAATAATGCAAAATAGAGCGTTATAGGGCAATATGAGAAATCGCTCTATCGTGTATTCTTTTCGCTCGATAAACTGCCGCGTCATCCGCTTCTTGGTACATCCCCCATGCAACCTCTCGCCATGGAGTGGGCCTGCAATGCTCTCCGTCCATGTACCGCAATCGTACAACCTCACGTTCCAGAGGATCTTTCAAAGCATGCACAGCGTTCTTGAGTATAAAGATTTCCTTCTCATTTTCGGCAATAATCGGGCGAATTTCTTTCTCGTACTCTATGTATCGTTCTACCGCCACAGCTATATGGCTACCGCCGCCCCCTGTATGCTGACTTCCATCGTATTCTCGCGCTGATGGAATCTCAGCTCCGGCTTTCATCCGTGCCAGGCGTTCACGGCGGTTTTCGTTTTCTTTTTTCAGCGACAGATATTTCATTAGCCGCTCTTTTTTCTCCTCAGCCTCCGTGATTTTCGCCTCCTCGTGCTATCTTTTCAGTATCCAGAATGATTCCCGGTATAGCGGCCGAGTATCCGCATTTGAGAGCAGCATCAGAGTGGCCCACCCACGTGGCGATATATACTCCACACGGCCCTGACGTGGTAAATTATCGGCCTTGAACTCTGTGTACCCTTTGCGATATGTCATCGCTGGATAAATTACATCTACAACAGCATCTGCAGTTGCATTTTCTATATACGCAACCGGTGGAACCGCCAGCGGGCGAACGGATTTCATCGCCCATCCCTCCCCGCGGCAATGCAGGCCAGCGTGGCCACAACCGCCAGTGCGACGGCCAAGACCGCCAGATTTATCAAGATTTGCATGGGTCATCCTTCTTTCGCATCGTTTTGTATACCATAGCAATTCCATCAATATCTTCATCCGTTAAGATGCATGAAAATTCTGCAAGCTCCATGCACTTAGCCACCCAGAGCGAGACACGGTCTGTGGATTTCAGGTCTGCATAAATCTGCCGTTCAAATTCACTCATGCTGTACGCCCTCCTTCTGCATTTTCGCGCAACCGCTCCACAAGCTCTTTATCTGTCATGCTCTGCCTCCATTTCCTTCCACCGCAATAAAAAAAGTGTTCTGTAGGTTCCCATTCGTCAATGAGTGGTTGCACGATAGCGCCTGCTGAAGTCTCAAGATCACAAACATGGTCTCCCTCGCCACAGTACAAGAAGTGTTCGCAATTGAAGCAGCTTTTTGCTACATCCTGCCTTCTCCCAAGTCGCGTGCTTTCTGAGTGGCAATGTTTTTTCTTACTCATGGTCAGGATGCTCCTTCCGCACGACTTCGACGATATAATCGCCCGAAGTATTCCCGGGCTCACATTGGATAATCGTTGCGCAAATGTCCTCCTGAAGACGATTTACATCGCGGTTTATATACTTCGTACCCCAAATTTCGATTACGCTATCTTCTCTGGATTTAACCATGATGTAATCCCTCCACTACTTCCTCCTCTGGTTCGAGATCCCCTGATACACGCACCACCAGACGCTCCGGACTTCCGTACCGCTTAGCCACGCGCAGCTCTACGATGGCACTGTCATCGCGGTAGGCTACACCGTTCAATGCATCGGCTACAGCTTTCACGATATTATCCATGTCCGGCTTACATGTGGGACGGAGGATATTCTGGCTACACAATGCAGCCTTTTTCTTCGGATAGGATTTGGGTATTGCAAAATATGCATTTACCTCCAAGATAATCGGCGGCACGAAGCGAACACCGGCATGTCTCTGCTGGTAACAGAGCATGATTTTGTTTTCATACGAAGCCGTGCCGGCGGGGGTGTACATGCGGGCATGTCCGCCTACAACACTGGCCCGGGGGCGCCCTTTGCCCTGTGGTTTTCCCGGGACCTCAAAAATTACTCTTTCCATACTGTCCTCCTTGACGATACCCGCCCGGTGGTTGGCCGGGCGGGCGCTGTATTATATCTTTCCGGGGCGGCGATCAGGCTGGTGACGCTGCGATTCAATGCTGCTCACAATGTAATCGGGAGAACTGCATCCTTTTTCGTAGGCGATGGATATAGCGTCCAGGACCATTCCCAGCTCCATACCATCGGCGGCAGCAAGGACCTTTCGTTCCTGCTCGGGCTTTATGTCCTTCACCACCTCACGGCAAAAGGCGACGATCTCTCGTTCTCTCTCTGACCAACCATCGTCGAATCCGTCGTCGTTCGCGTATGCGTGCGCGTGCGCGCGTATACGACGATTGTTATTGTTATTGTCTTTGTTATTGTATTTGTATTTGTATAGCTGGACTTGCTGGTCGGTGCTGGATTTGCTGGAAAGTGCTGGTTTTTTGCTGGTTTTTTGCTGGACAAAGCGTCCGTTTTCATCTTTTTCTGCAGAAGCAGCCCTGATGCGTCCGGCCTCCCGGCGCTTTTCAACAATTTCCTGTCGGCGGATTTCAGCGCGCATCGAATTGTCTGCGATAAAAGAAAATGCCATATATACGTTCCCATCCTTTGGGAAATCGGGCTGAGTACCATCGCGGCCATACACCAACAGCGCCATAACCAGAGCGCCGACCTGTTCCAGAGACAACAGCCCAAGCTGTTCAATATACGAATAAAACATCGGGATGTATTTTGATTTTTCGGCGTCGTCCGGCATTGTTCGTCCTCGCTTTACTCGTTATCGTTGCCGCTGGCGGAATCGTCCGATGCATCCGCCTGTGCGGCCGTAGGAGCGCTGTTTCCATCGGCTTCGTTCTCATCGGCAAGAATTTCCCCGTCTCCTATGGCCTCAAATTCGGGGTCCTGCGTGTAGGGTTCATCCGCATCGGAATTGTGCAGCTTATCCGCCATTTTTTTTGCTTCCAAAGTGTCGATGAAGAAAACCTTCAGGTAATTGAAATATACCTTTTCCGCGATGGTGCGCAGTTTGTTCTGCAGGCGCTTACTCAGAGACAGGCCCCCCTCTTTTCCCGGGTTGAGATATACATCGCCATCCACAAAAACAAATGCCAGTGCGGAGCCTTTGGTGTTATATCCCACAGGGTTGTCCAACATGCTCATCTGGCCATCCATGGTACCGTCCGGCGTTATGATGATGCGGACCGGATACTTGTCCCGAAGAAATTTATACGTAAACCCATTTTCGGCGCAGACATTCTCTAATTTTTTCAGTTGAGCGTCCAACTGATCGTGCTCAATGTATGCCATAATCAATCTGCCTCCTCAGCGTCATTCACGTCAATGATCTCGCCTGTTTCAGAATTTATCGTATATTCAACATCCAGCGGTGCCACATCGGACATGTCAGGGGACAGGTCTTTTTTTATGGTCTCGTCATTCGAGATGCCGCGTACAAAATCACTCTTGAGCGGGGCGTACTTCAGAGCTTTTTTCAGCACGGTTTTTTTCGCCATTTCGTCAAAATTTGTGCTCCACGGAGAAAAACCGCTGTTATAACTTTTGGAGTAGCGCTTTGCATGCTTTTCAACGTCCTCACGACTCATTACCTCGAAGCCAAATCCACCGTCTTTAGTGCGGAACATAGCGTAATAGCAAATTACTTCTCCGCGGTGGCTCTTTGCCGGAACATGATGGAGCTGCGGGTCAAGCCCGAAGCTATAAGTAAAATCGTCGTTTTCACACACCTCATGCGCCTGGATAATTGTCACCTCGCCGCTCCGGTATGCCAAATCGATGAGCCCCTTATATCCAAGCTGGAACTGGCATTCAAGGACACCTTTGTTCCGATACGGCAGCAAATAAGCCTGGCCGAGAGGCGTGTTTGGCTCCATACCAAGTTGCGCGGCTGTCATCATCGCCCCAAGGAAACTCTGCGGAGTAGTTTCCGCCAGTTGCGGCGTGGACGAAATAGCGCTCATGACAATGCGGGTAAAACGTTCTGGCGTGAGCACGCTCGGAAGAGCTTTTTTTATCTCTCCCTCCATTTTCGTGATATACGCTTTCATGGTTGCCTCCGGCCTGGCTGCAGCCGGCTTTCTAACTGTAGATGCGTTGGCGATAACGCCGGTAGTGTTTGCGGGTGCATTCATACTGCTTGCTCCTCCTTTTTTCTCTTAGCCCGAAATACGCGGGCCTCTGTCGTTTTTGCGTACTGTTTGAAAATTTCCGGGTGATCTTTCTTGAGCCGCTTGGTATCCAATGTTGTGCGGGCTTGGCTCTGCCAGCTCACAGTAAAGCAGCCGGTCTCAGCCCGTGGCGCGTCACCCATTTCGGCCATAATGGAAGCTTTCTTCCCGTCTGCAATTTTTTGAAGTTCCCGAATCGTATTCTGGACTTCCTGAAGTTCCGAAAGCTCTGTGTCATATTCAGATCCGATCAGCGGCATCGAGTATTCTTCCGGGCACTCACGCGGGTATAATTTGCGAAGGGCGTCCAGAGTGGCGTCGGAACCATCCACGGGCGGCGGCTCCTGCGCCTCGACGAGGCGCCAGAACTCTTCCTCCTGCGGGATAAGAGCCGAGATCTCCGCCTCATCGCGTTCGATTACAAAATCGTAAAATCCGCTGTTAAGCACCAGAACCGCCAGGTACATGCGGTCGAATCCCATAACGGCCATATAGTGCATACACTGGACGTAATACGTGGGCGGGATTTCTCCGTTTTGAAAATCAGAATGGTTGTATACGCTTGTCGTCTTGCACTCCAGGCCCGCGTTTTCGCCTACAACTTCACGGTCGATATCCGCGAGCATGCATGGGTGTTCAGTGCTCCGCCACATGTAATTGTTCCGCTTGCACCGCTTGCCTGTACGCTCCATCCAGCGGTCTGCCACATACTGCTCCAGGTCTCTCCCTTGCCGCATAGCCTCGGTATCGTTCTTTTCTGGCAGCAGCCCCAGCTTATCGTTGTACAGATAAAAAAGACTTGAATATGGATTCAGACCGACAATGGTAGAGGAATCGGAACCGCCGATGCCAGTGCGTCGATACTGCAGCCACTCCTCGCGTGGAATGTCGGTAACCTTTACCACTCGTTCTCGCATTCGTCGCGCACCTCCCTCCAGCTTCCGGAATAAAACCACTCCACAAGCATCGAACAGAACTCTTCGGCCTCCGGCTGTTCCATGTCAATGGGACCGTGAATCCCACACTTCTCAAGTGCGAAAGATAACGATTCGTCAGGATACACAGCAATACCGCTGTACGGTCCCATACCTTCGTATCTCAAACCTATTTTTTCCATTTTGTTCACCCCACCATCAGCATAATTTCATTTGCGTGACCGGCTGCAGACTGGGCTTCGGAGGTTCCACGGGCGGCTTCGTGATCGTACGCATGATTTTGCGCAGCTCGGGAGCGACGCGATGTTCCTCAATTCCAATCTGAGCGACGCGGGCAAGGCTTGTCCCACTCTTGGTGGGAACCTTCACGATGTTCCCGACTTTCAGCGGCACCGTTGTATAGTAGCTGTATGTCTTGCCGCCGAACTCTCCAGGCATCATCTTTGATTCGTATTGCACGGTTACAATGCCTCTGGTGGTGTTCATTCTTCCTCATCCTCCTCAAAATCTTCTTCAAGACCTTCCTCGAAGTCTTCGTCATCGTCCCATTCGCAATCTAAAATCCGCCTTGCAGCTTCAACTAGCGGTGCTGCGGCGCTTGAAAAATCATCATTGGAGAGTTCTTTCGCGGCCTCCCAAAATGCTGTGCGCATACCGTCCAGCGCCACAGCGGAAGTTTCTGCAAGGCGAGCCGCGACCATGTATGCGGTGCTTTCGACTGCATACGCGCGTCGCAGCGCATCGTCCCGCTGATCCTCGACAAATTTCAACTGCGCGTCCATCATGGCCGTCATTTCCCGGGCTTTTTCACCGGCTCGACGTTCCACTTCGGCGGGATCTGGCTCCTGGACCGCTACCTCCACAGGACGGGCCTCCAATTCCTTGATGCGCTCCTTGGCATCGAACAGCTCGCTCATCACCGGCCTTGTTTCCAGTGCATCCGCTTTTTCCTGCGCATGCTTTGCCTGTGCCCGGGCTGTGGCAGCTTCGTCGCGCAGCGCATCATTGGCGTAGCGCAGGCGTTCCGCTTCCGCGGTGGCCTTCTCCCGCGCCTCGCGTTCGGCTTTCAGCTGGGCCTCCAGCTCCCTGTACTGCTTATGTGTGGTGATATCGCCGCCTTTGAGCGCTGCAACGGCCTCCGGCTCTGCGGATGGACGGGCGGCGGCGTAGAGCAGCGAAGGGCTGGCCTGCTTCAAAATTTTCTGTTCGTTTGGCGTACTGCTTTCAAGAAGGTCACTGACCTGCAGAAGTTGATAGGCTGTTGATCGGCTGATACCAACGAAATTGCACCAGTTGATAAAAGTATCCTCTCCGCGCTTCCCATACTTTGAGTTGTCCGAATTTCGGACAAGTTCATCATGGGCCATGCCCACAGCGTCGGCCACCTTGATGACGTATTCCTTTCGGGCGCTGCGTATGATATTTTCTGCGCTGTGCAGCGTGGCCACCGTCTGTGCGTCCAGTCCGGAGTAGTCAAAGGGCGTGGCCTCCGGCTCCGCTTCCAAAGAGGCAGGCCCAGCAGCGGACAGGCTTTGTGTCGCACTGCCAGCATCCGCAGGGCAGTCGGGGGCCGGCAAGGTGTTTGCATCCGTCGGGGTGGTCGATGTTTCCGCTGGCTCCGGCACAGCACTCCCGGCCGTGGTCGCAGCAGCATCCCCATTCGGGGCAGATTGATTTTTGCATTTTCCCACTTCCTTCTCCAGTCTTTCGTCCGGACACGTCTCTTCTGCCGGCGCCGGACACTCTTCGTATGGTGCAAAGCACCCGAAGCCTCCGTCCGTCTTATCACATCCAGCCTGTGGGCATGAGCTGTCAATACAATCCGGGCAGCGACATGTGTCACAAGGTGAATACTCTTCTCCCTTGTCCACAACCTCCGGCGGCTCACTGCTCGCTGAACTGGATACCAGCTCCCAGCCGTCGCGTTTCGCACGGGCCTCCAAAACTTCCTCTAGGCTTTCGCGATAGATATTTCCGATATTCCAATTCGCACACCATTTCCAGGTGGCGCTGTTCGCCGGGTCACGGTACTGCATCACATATGAGCCGTGTTCCGGTTGCGGGCTTACCCGGTACAGCCAGCCCGTGGCTGGGTCTCTGTATATCAGCATAGTGTTTGTCTCCTTATCCGTCGCGGCAGCGTCTTTGTGTGCCGCTGCCTTTCCTTGCTCAATATCGCGCAGAATTTTTTGCTTTTCTGCATCGGCGTCCATGTCTTTCCGGTGAAAGGTTTCATCGAAAAATTCAGCCCATAGGGCACGCTTCGCAGCAATTCCCTTTTTGTTTTGCGAGCAGGCAAGCGTATACCGATACCGACCTTCGTCTACATATTCCGCCGTCCGGATGCGGTCCCGGGAGAAGCCGCCGGAAAGCTCGCCATTGGGATAATGCTCTTTTACCCAATCGCTCACACGTTCAAGAAAATCAAAGTCCAGGCTTGTGATTCGGATGGTCGTTTTATCGTCAAGATGGCCGCGTAATTCCGTACGGTATTCCAAAGTTGGCGACATGCGGCATTCATACCCTTTTACGTCCATAACCATTGCATGCCGTGTATGGTCCCATTCGGTCGGCCCCCAGGGCATCAGGTACGGGCAGCCTTCGCAGCCCTCAGTCTCCCGGTTCCCCGTGTTGTCGGCATTTGTGCTTTTATTTACCGCCCGGCCGCACTTGCAGAGGTATCGGTTCAAAACCAGTCACCCCCGGGCAGGACGATGGACTTCTTCACGGCCTTTAAATCGTCCTCATACACTGCTGCAAGCTCATGGCCGCAGCGCCTGCAGAACACGACCGGCCCGCGCAGGAGCATGTCCATTTCCGGGATAATGCACGATATCGGCATGTCTTCGGGCGATATCTCGCCGCTGGTGATGGCGAAAATTCCGCTGGATCCGATTCGGTTTTCGCAGATATCGCCGCCGCAAAAGTGCTGCACTGCTTCGGTGGTGTCCAGGAGTGCCGGGATATCGTTAAATTTCGGGGCCTCGCCCGGGCGTAATGTAATAACTCTCATTGATGTATACCTCCTTGATGTGTTACAATGGAGGCGGTCGTAGGGTTCAACTTGACCGCCTGGCGCTTGTCCGTGTTCGCAGCACGGGCGGGCGCCTCTCTTTTTGTCTGTTTGCTGTAGCTCCATGCTGCCATACCGAGCAGTGCCGCGATGGTGAACAATCCTGTCCAGGGGGCCGTCTGCCCGCTCACAATACCGTCCAAAACGGCAATGGAAAGAATCGCCGCGGTTATGGCAGTCATTCTAAGTATCAGATGTTTCATGTACTACCCTCGCTTTTCTGCAAATGCCATCCAAATGTTCTCGGCCGATTCGCAAAATCTCACGGCGCACCTGATCGGCGAGAAGCTGATGAAACGCGGCGTAATCTGCGGCGGAGGCAGGCTCCAGAACGTCCAATATTTCTCCGGTTTCCCGGCTGACGATCAGGCGCATGATATCCTCCTTTCAAGCGTGTGCTTTTTCTTCTTTGGCCCGGGTTTCATTTGCATCGTAAAACGCCATGATGTCATCCGTGCTGATTCGCAGCGTTTTTGAGCCTGCCAACTTGCTGGCCCGCAGGCGGCCGCTGCGTACCCACTCCCGGACAGTGTCGGGGGAGACCTTCATCAATTCTGCGGCCTCCTCTACGGTGTGCAGGGGCATTGTTCCACCTCCTTAAATGTCGATTTTTTGGCTTTTTCGTTGCCTTTTCATGGAGTATGCCTTGCTTTTTTTGGCGTTTTGTGGTAATTTGAAGTTGCTACATTCAATTTAATACGCAAAACACCTTTTCTTGGGGCATACTCCATGTAAGGCTGGTTTTTTGTTCCCTTTTTGCGGGGACATTCTTAGTATATCTAGCAAAACCTAGAATTTCAAGAGTTATTCTAGGATAAGCTAGATATTTGTTGCATTGTACAATGAATGGTGGGTAATTATGTTCAATTTCGACAGATTAAGAGCCCTTGCAAAAAAACAAGGAATAACCATTACGCACTTGTGTAATATCGTCGGAAAGAAGAACTCGTATATTGCAGATAGTCAAAACAAGGGGATAGCAATTCCTTTGGATGCCGTTGAAACTTGGGCTTCCGCACTCCACACAACCCCCGCCTATCTGCTGGGAGAAACAGATGATCCGTCAGAAGGCAAAAAAAATAATCCCGCCACCGCGCAGGATGCACGGCAACGGGATATAGTGGTTTTGACGCGCATGGCGTCGCAATTGCCTGAAGAAGATTACAATCGGCTTGTGAAAAACTTTGAGGATACCCTTGATATATACTTGAGAGCACGGGGGCTTGACCCGGATGACTATCGCTGATGCGCAATGCGTAGCTACATGGCTTTTACTTCAGCAGAACATCAATTCGTTGGCTACTGATTTACAGGGCATGGTGTTCGCAGGCGCTTCGATTCTGATGGATACAATACAGGGATATTGTTCAAAAACGGGAATGCCGCTCTCGGAATTTAAAAGTCGTGGACAGCTTTTGGACGGTACCAGCGTGCCCGTAGGGCCGGGATGTCTTGTTCTTTACAACCATGCTCTTCCCGCTGGCCGCCGCCGTTTTACAATTGCGCACGAGTTAGGACATGTTTACCTTGGCCATAAGCAGCGTGGCATCCAGCAGGAAAATGAAGCGGACTGGTTTGCTGCACAGTTGCTGATGCCTGAATGCATTATGATGGAGCTGTGGAGCCGGAATGGATGGCTGGTGCAGCATGAGGTGTCTGATTGGTTTATGGTGTCGGGCGCGGCGGCGCGGCACCGCATCGGTGAGATGCAGCGCAAGCGCTGGTATCACATGGGCGAGCAGGAGCTGGAATTGGTGCAGCGCTATTTGCCTTACATACAGGAAGAACTCAAAAGCCCCTATTTGGTTTCGGTGTGACCCAAAGTTTTGGATAAAATGGAGGATGATTTTGATGAAAAAAGTATTTTCTGTTATTCTTGTGGCTTCTATGATGCTATCCCTGGTGGCTTGCGGAGGTGCAGGGGAAACGGCTTCTTCTGCGCTGGGTAATAAGTCATCAAGTGCCGATAACTCCAACGTATCGTCGACCACGATTTCAGATCTTGATGCAATAGGAGACGTACAGGTCGAACAGGAATTGTTTGATGTGGTTGTTACCCTGCCGGCAGAGTTTGTCGGGGAAACAACACAGGAAGAGCTGGAGAAGCAGGCGGAAGATCAAGATATCTATTCCATTACGTTGAACGAGGATGGAAGCGCTACGTATGTAATGAGCAAAAGTCAGCACAAGAAGCTGATGGAAGAACTGGCGGCCTCGATCAATCAAAGCCTCGCAGAGATTCCGGGCTCTGAGAGTAGCCCGAATGTGACAAATATCGAGGCAAATGAAGATTATACCAGTTTTACGGTCACTACAACGTCTACGGAACTGAATTTGACAGATTCGATGTCTGTTCTTGCATATTACATGTATGGAGCTTTATATAATATTTTCAATGGAACGGAAGCGGATAATATCCACGTTGACTTTGTAAACGCGGATTCCGGAGAGATTATTGGCTCAAGCGATTCCTCTGAAATGGGCGAATAGTGACGGTGAAGTGGACGTAAACCCTGTATAAACCCCATGAAACCCATGCGCAAAATACTATTGAACCCAATAAAAACATGTTGACAAATTCAAGCAAACTTGCATATAATAGGGGTGTAGCATAAGCTACCAAGTTTTATACTTGCTTAACAGGCCCCTGGTAGTAGGCCCCCCAAGATACGGGGAAGGCTGAATCCCGGGGCCTTATTCATTTTAGAAGGACGTGTGAGAATGGCGCATACGGCAATTCTGGTAGACGGAGGATTTTACCGAAAACGGGCCGCGCATCTGTGGGGGAAAAAGAGCGCTGAAGACCGCGCGAAAGAGCTGAATGCATATTGCCTCGCCCATCTGCGTGACAAAGATGGTGTTGAAGCTCGCCAGCTCTATCGCATCTTTTACTATGATTGCGAACCGATAGGACATCGTAGCGTATACCATCCATTGACGAAGAAAAATGTGGATTTGGACAAATCTGATACATATGCATGGACGCTGACGTTTTTGAATGAATTGAGGCGGCGTCGGAAGTTTGCGCTTCGTCTGGGGGAACTGTCCAATCAAGCGTGCTACAATTTACGGCCGGAAATTACTCGTAAGTTGATGGCGGGAAGTTTATCAGTGCAGGATCTGAAGGAAGAAGATTTCATGTTTGTTGCCCAGCAAAAAGGTGTTGACATGCGAATCGGAATTGACATTTCATCTTTAGCCTATAAAAAACAGGTGAATCAAATCATTCTAATTTCTGGTGATAGCGATTTTGTTCCAGCCGCGAAATTGGCTCGGAGAGAAGGAATCGATTTTATTCTCGATCCAATGTGGGCAGATATCAAGGCTGATTTGTTTGAACACATCGACGGCCTTAATAGTCAATGGAAAAAGAAAGAAAGCCAATAAGGAATATTTCGGTATAAGGTGCGGGTTTTTTAGGAGGGCTGAAAGAGTGGAAAAACTTGATACGCGCCCGGTAGCCGATATTCTGGCCCGGTACTCAACAGACAATCAGAATCCCGTGACTATCGACGTTCAGGTGGAAAAATGCCGTGAATGGTGTGAGCGCAATGGTTATCAGGTGGGAAAAATATTCTCCGATGAAGCTGTTTCCGGCATGAAAGAGACCCGTGCCGGTTATGAAGCCTGTATGATGCACTTGGGCATGGGCGGCGCGCAGCTTGTGGTTGTTTATGACCAAAGCCGTATGTTCCGCGAATTTACCGAGTGGTTTCAGTTCCGGAAAGACGTGGATATGCTGGGAGCACGGGTGGCCAGTGTGACGCAGCCAATGGTGGGAGGAGATCTTAAAGATCCCGCCGTATTCATCAATGAAGCTGCAACAGCGATGCTCAATCACGCGCAGGTTCTGATAACGCGCCAGAAAACAATAGATGCGCTGAAGCATAACGCTCGGGAGGGCAAATCCTCCGGCGGTAAGCCGCCCCTGGGGTACGATCTTGACAAGGACAAAAAGTATGTGGTCAATGAGCACGAAGCAGAGGCCGTACGCTTTGTGTTTCAACTATTCGCACGGGGATTCAGTTACGGAGAAATCATAGACGAATTGAACAGCCGAGGATATCTTACAAAACGAGGCCAACCGTTCGGGAAAAACTCCATTTTTGACCTGCTCAAAAACGAAAAATACATCGGCCCCCTTGCGTGTTCGGATTCGGGACTGTACCTGCTCCCACAATTCTTGTTC
>OLNJ01001191.1_pt1 | contig 14850 bp, 10 predicted proteins | sample 1672191 | NCBI WGS metagenome assembly OLNJ01 (sample SAMEA3136657, study PRJEB25190) | human gut metagenome | biome: human gut; feature: human-associated habitat; material: faeces | place: Austria | collected 2013 | reverse complement strand
AATTAAACTGCAGCTTCTGCATGTGCTGAAGGGAACCGATCTGGCAGAGGATTACGTGGCCGGGAAATTCCGGGTCTACGAAAGAGAAGAATATCTGAATTTACTGATAGATTGTCTGGAACATCTGGATCCGTCAATCGTTATTCACAGAATGACGGGAGATGGACCGGAGAAGTTGCTTATTGCACCATTGTGGGCAAGCCGGAAGCGGGAAGTTCTGAATCTTCTTCATCACGAAATGAAGGTTCGTAACAGCTGGCAGGGCAAACAGCTGCAATAAGAAGCGAGAAGCCTGACTTGTGTGAGAAAGAGGTGATTGAAATGGCAGAACCATTTACAACTTATAAACTGATCGTTTTATATATGGCGAAACATTCAAAAGAAACACTGACAAATTCTCAGATTTCAGAATTTATACTGGACAGAGATTACACAGATTATTTCCAGCTTCAGAAAGTACTTTCTGAACTGGTAGAAACAGAGCTTCTGAGAAAGCGAACAATTTCCAACAGTTCCTATTATGAGATTACAGAAGAGGGAAAAAAGACACTTTCTTATTTTGAAAAAGAACTGTCGGGTGAGATTAAGAACGAAGTAAAAGATTATTTGCAGACGCATGGCGGACAGGTGCAGGAACGTATCCTGACACCGGCAGATTATTATACGACACCACAGGGAAATTATGCAGTGCGCTGCCAGATCATTGAAAAAGATACGACAGTGCTGGATCTGACACTGGCAGCACCGGGCCGGGAAGCAGCACAGGCGATGTGCCACAGCTGGGCTAAGAAATCACAGGATATTTATGGAATGCTGATGGGAGAACTGATTTAATCAGTTCTCCCTTTTATCTTTTGTAGATGTTCTTTTATCGTTTTTTCGTAGCCAAGATCACCTGGTTCATAGAAATGAGAACCTTCAATCTCTGAAGGAAGATATTGCTGTTCGACATAGTGATCTGGATAATCGTGGGCATATTTGTAGCCGATTCCCTTGCCGAGTTTTTCATGACCACCGTAGTGAGCATCCTGCAGATGGACTGGAACAGTTGTCTGTGTGTGTTTCACAGAATCCATGGCGGCAAAAATGGCATTGACAGCGGCATTACTCTTTGGAGCACATGCCATATAAGTGACTGCCTGAGAAAGGATGATCTGTGATTCCGGCATGCCGACACGTTCAACAGCCTGTGCGGCAGCAACGGCGACCTGCAATGCCTGTGGATCTGCATTTCCGATATCCTCTGAGGCGAGGATCATGATACGTCGGGCGATGAATTTGACATCTTCTCCGGCGTAGAGCATCTTGGCAAGATAGTAGACTGCTGCATCAGGATCGGAACCACGCATACTTTTGATAAAGGCGGATATGATATCGTAGTGATTGTCGCCTTTTTTGTCGTACTTGATGACTCGTTTCTGAATACATTCAGACGCAACATCCAGTGTCAGATGAATAGAACCATCTTTGCTTTTGGGGGTAGTAAGGATACCAAGTTCTACCGCATTCAGGGCACTGCGGGCATCACCGCCTGCCATATCAGCCAGAAATTCCAGGGCATCGTCATCAATTACGGCGCCATAATTTCCCATGCCTTTATCGCAGTCATTTACGGCTCTGAGGATCAGCGTGCGGATATTTTCATTACTGAGAGGTTTCAGTTCAAAAATGATGGAGCGGGAAAGGAGAGCTCCATTTACTTCGAAATAAGGATTTTCAGTAGTTGCACCGATCAGAATGATCGTACCGTCCTCAACAAATGGAAGCAGGTAATCCTGCTGGCCTTTGTTGAAACGGTGAATCTCATCAATGAAAAGAATCGTTTTTTTGCCATACATGCCAAGACGGTCCTGTGCCTCTTTTACGACTTCTTCCATGTCTTTCTTACCGGCGACTGTCGCATTGATCTGGGTAAAACTTGCACTGGTAGTATTTGCGATTACCTTGGCAAGGGTAGTCTTTCCGGTTCCGGGAGGTCCATAGAAAATAACAGAAGTCAGCTTGTCAGCTTTGATCGCACGGTACAGTAATTTATCTTTGCCAACGATGTGCTCCTGCCCAACGACTTCATCCAGCGTAGTCGGACGAAGCCGGGAAGCCAGTGGAGATTCGCGGTCAAGTGTTTTTGATTTCGCATATTCAAATAAATCCATAGCAGATGCTCCATTCTATGATCAGTTGGATATGTACTGAAAAATGGCATTCTTGAATACGTTGCCTTTTCAGTACGTACATTTGTTCTAAGTATACTTGATATGAGAACAAAATTCAAGTTGCTGTAAACAGGAATAAATAAAGGAAAAATGAAAGATAATGTGACATGTTGATCACTGGTAATGCACTAAATTAGCACTTGCTTTTCACATGTTAAAGTGTTAAAATACCATGTATATGAAACAGAACATATAATGAATGTAACTAAAGGAGCAGGGTTATGGGTAAAAAAATCAGAACAGAAGAGGTTGACCATTTATTTGAAGCAATCCTTTGTCTGAAGAATAAGGAAGAGTGCTATACGTTTTTTGAAGACGTATGTACGATCAATGAACTTCTTTCTCTGTCACAGCGTTTTGAAGTTGCGAAGATGCTGACAGACAAACGCACATATCTGGATATTTCCGAAAAAACAGGTGCGTCTACAGCTACGATCAGCCGTGTGAACCGTTCTCTCAACTACGGAAATGACGGATATGAGATGGTCTTTTCCAGAATGAAAGAAAAAGAAACCGCAGGAAAGACAGAAGAATAAAGAATAAGTTTTAAGAAATAACAAACCGGTGTCGGGAGATTCTCCTGACACCGGTTTTGTATATTCAGATTATTACGGAGTACCCGATTATTTGCATGATAAATTCGCAGAATACAGAGTTTGCCCATGAAAACCATGGACGCGTATAATCATAGGGATCATTGGCATTGACGGATTCGTGCATCAGATTCGTTCCGGCATCTCCATTACAGAGCATATCGAGGATCTGCTGCTTTTCTTCTTCGCTCTGGCTGGTCAGCCCCTGAATACACAGTGCCATCATCCATACACAGCCGGGAGCAGTATGTGGACTTCCGATTCCGTGAAGAACTTTGCCGCTGTAATAATATGGATTCCAGTCGCTTAAGATTACATTACGGGTATTGAGATAACGCGTGTCATCCGGTGTACAGTAGCCATAATACGGCATGGAAAGAAGTCCCGGAATATTGGCATCATCCATGATGTGATACTGACCGTATCCGTCTACTTCGTAAGCATAAAATTCTTTCTTATGTCCCGGAACGAGGGCGTATTTGTCAATGGCTTCTTTTACCTCGGATGCGAGGGCGCGAAGCTGTCCGGCAAAAGCATCGTCATGATAGATTTTAGCGGCAATCTCTGTCATATCCGTAAGAACCACAGAAGCAAGCATATTGGAAGGAAGCAGATATCCGTAGGTGCAGGCATCATCACTTGGACGGAAACCGGACCAGATCAGGCCGGTACCGCTTTTGACGAGAGCACCTTTGCCGTCTCTGGACAGGGTATCCGTATAGACGCAGTTATGACGCTGGAATCTGTAAGGGGATTTTTCTTCATGATACTGCTCCGTGTGAAACAGATCGAGAACCGTATGGGCGGCTAGGTACCAGTTCTCATCAAATTGAGTTGTGCAGCCGGCGTTTTTCCAGAGCTGCCAGGACAAAAGGAATGGGAAACAAAGAGAATCAATCTCATATTTGCGCTCCCAGAGTTCCGGCTTCATTTGTGTATCATCGTCCTGAAAACCATTGCCGTTTGCAGATTCATTAAAAGCGTTGGCATACGGATCAATTAGAATACATTCCATCTGTCTTTGGAGAAGACCGACAATGATATCACGGATCGCAGGTTCTTCTCTGGCAAATAAGAGAAACGGCCGCAGTTGGCAGGAAGAATCGCGCAGCCACATGGCGGGGATATCTCCGGTAATGACGAAAATGCGTCCCTGCTCGTCACGGTGGATCGTTGTATTAAGAGTATTGGAAATACAGTTTTCAAACATTACAGAGATTTTGTGCTCAGCACCAAATCTTTCTTTTACTTTGGAAATCATCGCATCGATTGAAGAGAAACTGCTCATAAATATTGTCTCCTTTTATGTGTTCTTTCAAGGGATGGACTGAATGAAGTATGAGGGATACTTCTTAATACCAACATTACTATATTTTACATCCATGTGCAACAGAAATTTATTGCGAACTGTCACCGGAAGACGGAGAAGCGTTGCGCTTGTTCCTGCACTTGGCTACATATTCCGATGGGGTCAGTAGCGTATATTTCTTAAATACAGTTGCAAAGTAAGTACTTGTATTGAAGGAGAGCTGCATTGCGGTGTTTGTGATTGAAGTACCGTTTCGGAGCAGATCTTTGGAATATTCAATCTTCTTGATATTTATATAGTTTCTCGGTGAAGTACCGGTGTATCTTTTGAATTTTTGCTTGAACTGTGGAAGAGACAGCATACTCTGTCTGGCAATTTCCGTGAGGTTCAGTTCTTCGGTGATATGTTTGTTGATATAGGATACAGCAAGGTCAATATCAAAAGAACGATGCTGAACTTCATTCTGAGAGAAGTAGATCAGGCGCTGGAGAAAGATAATGATATAGTTGGCAATCTCCAGGCTGTTGCGCTCGCCCATACACTGGTCATAGATATGTTTCATGATCTGGGTGATTTCTTTGTTATCGGTGTTGACCATATGTTTCCGAATGCTGTAAAGGTCATCGATCAGTTTGCGGGCAATCGGCGGGCTGAGAAACAGAAAGTTTTCCGGGTCGCTGATATCGAGCTGGAACCAGTAGATCTGCTTTGGGGTAAGTGGAATCTGGTTGGTACTGTGGGGTTCATTAGGATAAGAGATAAAAGCACTGCCACCCGGTACGGTATAGTCTTTACCATTTGTGTAAAAAGCCATTTCACCCTGCGTTACAAAGGTGATTTCAAAGGCAGAGGAGTGGATGTGCAGCCTCAGTGGTGCAGAAGCGGTCAGAGGATGAAGCATACCGAAAAGCCGTAAACCGGGGATCTTCAGTTCATTGTATGTGAGATGTACTATTTCTTTTGTTGTCTGAAAATGGTCTTCCCATTCAATATATTCCTGCTGGATATTATCCTGATTGTTCATGAAAACCTCTTTCTTGATAATGATAAAAATATAACAGATATTTAAAATCGTATTTCAGATATATTTTATTGTACATCCAATGGAGAAGTTTTACAATAGCATCATCAAATAAAACAAAGAAACACACAAAAAAAGTAATTTATTATGCAATATTACATCAGATCGGCCGATGCATTTTAAATTACAGGTAAGCATGATGAGACTGAAAACTGAATATGAGGGAAAACTTAAGAAGCAAAAACAATCTTAATGGATGAAAAGACAGGAGGATTATTTTATGAAGAAAAGAAAAGTTATGGCTATATTATTAACAGCAGCTTGTATTAGTTCCTTATGCGGTGGTTTGACTGTAAGAGCAGACGGCAAACAGAAACTGACAATTACCTATCGTCCGGTAACTACTCAGCAGGGAGATACCTACGAGGAATACATCAACAAGACTTATGAAAACTGGGACAAAAAAGATGATGTAGAACTTGTTTTAAATAAGATCGAATCTACAGACAGCGATTATCTTACAAAGATCCAGCTTCTGATGCAGGATGACTCACAGTGTGGCGACCTTGTATATGAAGATACTTTCCAGCTGACATCTGATGCAGCAGCAGCAGGATATCTTGCAAACCTGGATGACTATCTTGCAGATTATGATGCATGGAACGATGGAAAAAGCTATGTAGAGGCAACAAAAGCAGCTACTTATTATGATGGAAGCTATTATGGAATTCCATCCTGTACAGACTCCCGAGGACTTGTAGTAAATACAGAAGTTCTGGAAGCAGCAGGTCTTGGTGCTGATTGGCAGCCGGCAAGCTGGGATGAATTACTTGATGGATGCCGCCAGATTAAAGAAAAATGTGAAGATGTTATTCCATTCTGGATGATCCTTGGTAAAGCAAACGGCGAAGCAGCCAGCATGAACGGATATGAAATGATTCTTTACGGAACAGAAGACGGAAACGATTCTCTGTATGACACAAAAGAAGAAAAATGGGTTGTAAGCTCCGACAGCATTAAAGATGCAAACCAGTTTGTGGCAACTTTGTTTGATGAAGAACTTACCGGTGAATATTCTGAAATGCTTGATACAGGAAGCGATGGATATGCATGCGATTACCTTCGTCAAGGTAAACTTGGTATCTACCTTGTAGGAAGCTGGTTCCCGGCAAACTACCAGGAAGGGGGAAGTTATGAATGGGCAGATTATGCAGATGTCCTGAAATTCATCCCAATGCCTACAGAATCCGGTGATGGAACTATCACAATGTCAGGCGGCTGGGCATGGGCTGTACCTGCAAAGTCTGAAAATCAGGAACTTGCATTTGAATTCCTTACTGAAATGATGAAACCGGAAAATTACTACACATATATTACATCTGAGTCTAACCTTCCTACAATCGATATGAGTGAGTATCCGGACGTACTTTCCAAACCATTTATGGAAACGGCTGAATCCTTCCTTGACAACGCTTTATTCCGTCCGAAGAGCGAAGTTTATTCATCTGTATCCACCTACATCGCGCAGATGAGTGAAGATGCTGCAACAAGTATGGATGCAGAAGGTGCAATGAATACATATAAAGATAATGTAATCAGCGTGGTTGGAGAAGAGAATACAATTGAACACTGATACACATTCTCTGACGAAAATGTTGTAGTTTAATGATAATGGGGCCATCGCAAAGCTGAAAAAAGACTGGGCGGTGACCCCATTAAGAATTAGAACAGAAATGAAAAGCAAAGCAGACAAAATGAAGAAAAGATGAGGAAAAGATGACTGGTAATAAAAACAAAAAATTAATTATAGCATTCATGTGTCCGGCATTGGCGGTAATGATTTTCTTCTTTGCCCTTCCTGTAGCGATGACGATTTTCTATTCATTTACAAACTTGTCACTGACAGGAAGCAAAGCAGCTAATCTAGAATTTACCGGATTACAGAATTACATACGACTTTTTAAAGATACCGCAGTAAAAGGAGCACTTGTAAGAACGCTGATCTTTACTGTATCTTCTGTAATCGGACAGAACATACTTGGCTTTACAATCGCATATCTGATGCAGAAAAAGAACTCCCTTTTCAGAAAGATCACAGGACCGGTATTTCTTGCAGCCTGGGTTATGCCTGAGGTTGTAAGTGCGGTCTGTGTATATTCCTTCTTCACAGATAAGGGTACTTTAAATGCGATCCTTGCAGTGATCGGAATCAAAAAAATATCCTGGCTTTACAAAATGCCGATGTTTGCGATTATCGTAGGAAACATCTGGAGAGGAACCGCTTACTCCATGATGGTATATCAGGCAGCACTTGATAATGTGTCCGGTGATGTCAAAGAAGCGGCACAGATCGACGGCGCAGGTAAATTACAGACGATTCTGTACGTAGTTGTGCCGCTGATTAAGAATACAATTATGACAAATGCAATGCTTACCACACTGATGACACTCGGTGCATTCGGATTTATCTGGATCATTACCGCAGGCGGACCTGGCGATGCAACGCAGACACTTCCGATCCTTATGTATCAAAAGGCATTCAAGAACTACGAGCTTGGATACGGAACTGCAATTTCTATGATTCTGCTGCTTGTTTCGGCAATTTTTGGTCTGATCTATACAAAGATGAACGGAAAGGAGGCCTGACATATGAACAGAAAAAAAGAGAAAAAACTTTCCTACATCGTGCTGGTCATTTTTGCCGTACTGTTTATTTTGCCATTATGCTGGGTTATCCTTGCATCTCTGGACTCCAATGCGAATATTGCAGCCAAGATTCCGAATCTGACAATGAATAACTATAAAGACATCCTGACATCCAGTACTACCTGGTATTCCCTGAAAAACGGCCTGATCCTGTCTCTGGGAACTGCGATCCTGACAGTCGTTCTTGCAGGACTGATCGCATATCCGCTTTCCAGATATGAGATGAAATACAAAAAGATCTTCATGCTGGGAATGCTCTTTATGACATCTCTGCCGATCACAACTGTAATGGTACCGGTGTACAAACTGTTCGTTATGGTAAAACTGTATGATAATCTTGCCGGTGTAGTACTGTTTATGACAGCCGCAAATCTTCCATATGCAATATGGATGATGAAAAACTTTATGGATTCCGTGCCGATCTCACTGGAAGAGGCTGCATGGATCGATGGCGCAAGCAAGTTAAAAGCACTTACCAAAGTTGTTATCCCACTGATGTTTGCCGGTGTTTCATCCGTAGGTATCTTTGTATTCTCCAACTGCTGGGGCAATTTCCAGGCACCGTTCCTGCTGCTGATCACCAGCGAAAAGATGCCGGCATCTGTTACACTGTACAGATTCTTCGGAAGCCATACCATTTCCTATGGTTCGCTGGCCGCATTCTCAATTATTTATGCAATTCCGTCCATTATCCTGTATGTTCTTTCACAGAAATACATGTCCAAAGGTTTTGCTATGGAAGGTGGAGCAAAAGGCTGAGCCTGTGATACAGGCTACCTGTTATAAAAAACTGGGAGGAAAAATTAATGACCATGATAGATACTTACAACAGACTCAGGAAAACCTCCTGGTCTGGGATTTGGGGAAAGCGACTGCTTTCAGAACTTCAGTATCTTTTTGAACTTTCAAGGGCAAAAGAAGGAAAACATGATGAAGTTCTTGCATCAGCGATACAGAAATTGGATTCCTATGTATCTGAAAACGGATGCATTACAAAAGAAATCTGCACGGAGCTGGAAAAGGAACTCTCTTTTCTGGCTCCGGCGGCAAAAGAACTGACAGTTCTTCTGATCGCACATGCACATATTGATATGAACTGGATGTGGGGCTTCAATGAGACTGTCTCACTGGCAGTCAGCACATTTGAAACCATGCTCAAACTGATGGAAGAGTACCCACAGTTCAAATTTTCGCAGTCACAGGCATCTGTGTACAAAATCGTAGAAGAGTATGCACCATATCTCCTTCCGGTAATCCGGCAGAGAATCAAGGAAGGACGCTGGGAAGTAACCGCATCTACATGGGTTGAGAATGACAAGAACATGTCCTCGGCAGAGTCCATGGCAAGACATCTTTTGTATACCAGAAATTACCTGTCCAAATTACTGGATATTGACAAAGAAAGTCTCAATATTGATTTTGAACCGGATACATTCGGACATGCAGAAAATGGCCCGGAGATTCTTTCACAGGGTGGTGTGAAATATTATTATCATTGCCGTGGCTATCACAAAGAACATATTTATCGTTGGAGAGCGCCGTCAGGGACAGAAGTACTGGTTTACCGTGAGCCGGTATGGTACAACGATGAGCTTGCAAGATATGATTCTCTGGGATTTGTCCCTTCTTTCTGCAAAGAATACGGCATCACAAAGACCATGAAATTTTATGGTGTTGGTGACCATGGCGGCGGACCGACAAGAAAAGAAATCGAGCATTGGCTGGAAATGCAGACATGGCCACTGATGCCGACTATTCAGTTTGGAACACTGAGGGAATTTTATGCAAGTCTAGAAGAAAAGAGAGAACAGTTCCCGGTAGTAGAGCAGGAACTGAATTACATCTTCTCAGGATGCTATACCACACAGGCAAGGGTTAAACGTGCGAACAAACTCGGAGAGGACAGACTGAGTGAGGCAGATATTGCCGACACTATGGCCGGTGTGCTTGTGCCGGATTACAAAACTCCTTCTGATATCAAAAATGCGTGGACGAAGGTTCTGTTTAATCAGTTCCATGATATCCTGCCGGGCTCCGGTGTGATCGGAACCTACCAGCATGCACTGGGTGAAACGCAGCGTGCAATGGCTGCAGTGCAGGTCAATACGACTCATGCCATGAAAGAGATCTGTGCAAAGATTAACACAGAAGAACTTGGAATCAAAGACAAAGAAGATTATTCATTTGGTGCCGGAGTCGGATTCGGAACTGGTGATGAATCGGGATACCTGTCAGGATTTGTGAGCAACAGTTACGGACATAACCGTATCATGACGGTATTTAACCCGACACAGTATACGAGAAAAGAATGTATGAAAATCGTTCTCTGGGACTGGGACGGTAATCTTACTGAAATCTGTGCATTTGATGAAAAGAAAAATGAAGTACCGGTTCAGGTGATAAAAGATCCTGAGAATTACTGGGCACACAAATACTTTACACTCCTTATGGAAGTGGAGGTTCCGGCATTCGGATACGCGACGTATGTGATCAGCCAGAAAGAAAAAGCACAGCTTGATATCGACTGGGAGATGTTTTCTACTACAGGCGGTATGGATCCGCGAATTGACGAGTACAACGACGAACCGATCGTTCTGGAAAACAGCAAAGTAAAGGCTGTTTTTGATCCGATGACGATGCTTCTTACATCCTTTACCGATAAAGCGACCGGTAAGGAACTGGCCGGAAAAGATGCCGGCGGATTCCGGTATATCCTGGAAAATACTGTCAATGAGATGACGGCGTGGAGAATCGGACCGTATGAAAAAGATATCCTTTTGAATGAAACAAATCCGGTTACAATCTTTAAGAGAACGGACGGAAAGATCTGCCAGAGTGTGACCTATGAACTGAAATTTGAGGCATCCAGGATTGAGGCAGAAGTTTCCCTGAAAGCGGACAGCAGTGTGCTGGAATTCAATGTGAAACTTGACTGGCATGAGCTTGGCAATAAGACCAAAGGAATTCCGCAGCTTGTATTCCGTGTTCCGGTTTCCTATCAGACAGATACCTACCGCTGTACCGTTCCGGGAGGCATCATTGACCGTAAGGGATGGGCACAGGATGTTCCGTGTCTTGGATGCATGGAGGCTGTTGATGCCGGAGAAAGTTCAATTGCGGTGATTTCCGATTGCAAATATGGTTTCAGAGGATATGACAATACGGTATCTCTGACGTTACTGAGAGCTCCGTATGACCCGGACCCGACCCCGGATCAGGGAGAACATTACATGAAGATCGGCATTACGGCTGTCGGGGATAAAGAAGACCTGACAGAGAAATATGACCGCTTCATTCATCCGTTGTATGCTGTTTCAAACAGTGTACATGAGGGAGAACTGCCACTGTCAGAGAACCTTCTGAATGTGACAGGAAATGTCAAAGTCGATGTACTCAAAAAAGCAGAAAACGGAGACGGCATCATTATTAGACTGTATAATCTTGAAAAAGAACCTTCAGAAATCACTCTGAGCGCGGGCAGAACTTCTGTCAGAAGCGCAGAGTTTACCGATATTCTTGAAGAGGTAGCAGAAGTAATAGAAGTTGCGGACGGAAAGGTAACGACAGAAATTCCGGCAGCAGCACACAGAACAATAAGAATTCGCCTGTAAAGGCAGAAAGGAGACCATAGGTGACATTGATTGCTTATGGTTTTCTTTGATAAAAACGAAAAAGCAGGAGGATGAATGATGTTTTTGATGAAAGAACATGTCGGGAAACTGATCTCCGATGTGGAAGAACTGATCTACCGCGAGAAGAAACCTGTGGAATCATACCGATACAAAAAAGCAGGTGCAGAGAAGCTCGCGATTGACAGAGAAGATATTCCCTCATGGGATACGCTCAAAAATGAGGACATCTGGGGCGGAAACCGGGAATATTTTTATTTTCAGACCGAGGTTGTGATTCCGAAAGAATGGAGGAACTGTAAAGTCGTCTATGAACTTCGGACAGGACGGGAAGGCGAATGGGATGCGATCAATCCGCAGTTTTATGCCTATGTAAATGGTGTGCCGCGGATGGGACTCGATGTAAATCACAGAGAGATCCTGCTCACGGAATGCGCAGAAGGTGGTGAGCGCTTCGAGATTCTTTTGCAGGCATTTTCGGGAGACAATAATTTCTCCCTGCATATGGATTCTGAGATCAAGATTCTTGATTCAGAGATTGAGACTTATTATTACGACCTGGCAGTGCCGTATCAGGTGGCAAGACTTCTGCCGGAGACCGATGAAAACAGAACTCTGATCATAAGATGTCTGGATCAGTCTCTGCGCCGTCTTGACCTTCGAAGAGCTTATTCCAGGGAATTCTATGACAGCCTGAAAGATGCGGAAAAATATATACAGGAAGAATTTTATGATAAGTACTGCGGAAGACAGGAGGTACCGACGGTTTATTGCGTCGGACATACCCATATCGATGTAGCGTGGCTGTGGACGCTGGGTGTAACCAGAGACAAGGCAGTCCGAAGCTTCACGACCGTGCTGGAACTGATGAAAAATTATCCCGAATATATCTTTATGTCAAGCCAGCCACAGCTCTATGAATATGTCAAAGAGAATGCACCTGAGATTTACGAAGAGATCCGGGCGAAGATTAGAGAGGGACGCTGGGAAGCAGAAGGCGGTATGTGGCTGGAAGCAGACTGCAATATTTCTTCCGGTGAAGCACTCGTTCGACAGTTCCTGTATGGAACCAGATTTTTTGAAAAGGAATTCGGGGTAAAGAACCGGATCCTATGGCTTCCGGATGTATTCGGTTATTCAGCGGCACTTCCACAGATCATGAAAAAGAGCGGCATTGATTATTTCATGACGACAAAGATCAGCTGGAATGAGCGCAACAAGATGCCTTATGATACCTTTATGTGGGAAGGAATTGACGGGACAGAAGTGCTGACACATTTTATCCCGACCAGAGATTACGGCGCGAAAGCACAGGAAGACGGAACGGAGACCGAGCATTTTACGACGTACAATGGCTATCTGAATCCGTCTCAGGTCATGGGTGCATGGCAGCGTTACAGCCAGAAAGAACTGAACCATGAAGTACTTATGAGCTACGGCTATGGAGATGGTGGCGGCGGTGTCAGCAAAGATATGCTGGAGAATCAGAGACGACTTGCCAAGGGAATCCCGGGATGCCCGAAGACGGAACCATGTACGGCATTACAGTTCTTTGAGAAGCTTGAAGAACATGTCAAAGGCAAAGAAGAACTGATGCACTGGGTAGGAGAACTTTATCTTGAATACCATCGTGGAACCTACACTTCGATGGCACGCAACAAGCGATTCAACCGCCGTGCGGAGTTTGCCTGTCAGGATCTGGAATTATACGGTATCCTCGGAGAAAAAGCAGGAAAAGAATATCCGGACAGTAAACTTCATGAGATGTGGACGGTACTGCTTCGCAATCAGTTCCATGACATTCTTCCGGGTTCTTCGATCAAAGAAGTCTATGAAGAATCCAAAGAAGAGTATCAGAAATTATTTGCAGAGAACCATGCGGCGACAGAAGATATCATGGAAGGGCTGACAAATGCGATTACAGGGGATGCCGGGGATCTGGTGATCTTCAACCCGAACAGCCAGAGTGTACCGGCACCGGTGATCCTGCCGTCAGAGATCCGTGGAAATGCACTGACAGACGGAGAGAGAAGCTATCAGATACAGGAAATCGATGGAAGTAAGCTGGCAGTTGTAGACCACATTCCTTCCAAGGGATATGCAGCCTTTAAAGTTGTGGAACAGTCGGATGAGGATGAAGAAATCCTTTGCGTGGATCAGAGTCATGCAGAGACACCGTTTTTCCATGTGGCATGGAATGAGAAGGGACAGTTTACCAGCATCTATGATAAAAAGGCAAACCGTGAACTTCTTCCTGCGGGAGAGAAGGGCAATGTGATCATGAGCTATGAAGACCGTCCGCACAACTATGATGCGTGGGATATCAACCATTACTATACCGAGAAAGCATGGGAAGTGGATGATGTGACTTCTGTTTCTGTAGAAGAGCAGGGACCGGTTCGTGCATGTGTACGTTTTGAACGGAAATATCTGGAATCTACTGTTGTGCAATATGTATATTTTTACCGTGATCTGTGTCAGATTGATATTCGCAATGAGATCGACTGGAATGAGAAAAAAATCCTTCTCCGTGCATATTTCCCGGTCGATATTCATACAAACGAGGCAACTTATGAGATCCAGTATGGAAATGTAAGGCGCCCGACACATTATAATACTTCCTGGGATGAGGCAAGATTTGAGGTATGTGCACACAAATGGCTGGATGTCAGCGAGGATGGCTATGGAATCAGCGTATTAAATGACTGTAAATACGGATGTGATGTCCATAACGGAAGAATCGGTCTGACCATGCTGAAATCTGCGACCTATCCGAATCCAGATGCCGATAAAGAACACCACAGCTTTATCTGGTCCTTGTGCCCGCACAGCGGAAGATGGCAGGAGAATCAGATAGTAGCCAAAGCTTATCTTCTGAATAATCCGTACAGGGCAGTCATTAAACAGAAGGACGGCGGCAGCCTTGCAAAAACATATTCGGCAGTTTCTGTAAATGTACCGAACGTGGTCATCGAAGTAGTCAAGAAAGCAGAGGACGGAGATGAAACGATTATCCGTATGTATGAGTGCTGGAACAGAAGAAGCCGCTTTGAATTACAGCTGTCCGAACCGGCAGAATATGTTTATGAAACCAATCTTCTGGAAGAAAAGCAGGAAGAAATTCCGGTGAAAGAGAATAAAGTTTCTCTTGAGATCAGACCGTTTGAGATCAAGACATTAGTTGTATACTAAAAGAAAAGCTCTCCATGCTGAAAGTGTGGAGAGCTTTGTATATCTGTGCAGAAATCTTACTGATTGGCCATGTAGTTATACACATCTGCAGAGATTTTTTTGATCGTATTTTGTGCACTGGAATTATTCTTAATATTATTGGAGAGTACACAGAGCACATATGGATGCTCTTTGTCAAAGACAATGG
>OLNJ01001190.1_pt1 | contig 14866 bp, 16 predicted proteins | sample 1672191 | NCBI WGS metagenome assembly OLNJ01 (sample SAMEA3136657, study PRJEB25190) | human gut metagenome | biome: human gut; feature: human-associated habitat; material: faeces | place: Austria | collected 2013 | reverse complement strand
CCATAAAAAATTAAAATATTAAATTCTAATAAATAATAGTTTACACAATTATATAATTAATCGTTTTTTTTATTTAATGATAATGATATAACTGATTATGGAAATTATATAGAAGTAAGAAATATGAATACAAATGATGAAATTAATTATGATTCAGGAGTAATAAAAATAAAAAATTCTAAGGATAAGCTATATTATGAAGGTATTATGGAAAATGCAGAAATACCATGGAATATAAATATTACTTATAAGATGGATGGAAAAGAGTATTCAGCAGAAGAAATTGCAGGAATGAGTGGGAAGCTTACGATAGAAATTAACATTACAGAAAATACTAAAGCAAAAGAAGGATTTTTTGAAAGTTATGCATTACAATCTACAGTTAAGTTAGATACAAATATATGCAAAAATATTGTAAGTGAAGGTGCTACAGTAGCTAATGCTGGTGATTTAAAACAGCTTACTTACACAGTGATGCCAGGCAAAGAAAAAGATATTAAAATATCAGCAGATGTAACTGATTTCGAAATGGATGGTATTGATATAAATGGGATTAAATTAAATCTTGGTATTAGTAGGATAATGTTGATACTAGCAACCTTTCAGATAAGATAACAGAATTACAAGATGCAGTAAGCGAATTAGATAATGGCGCTAAGGATCTAAATGACGGAGCAGAAACCCTTAATAGTGGAGCAGGGAAATTAAATGATGGAATAAATACAATTAATGAAGCTTTAAATACTTTAAATGGAAAATCATCTTCATTAACAAATGGTTCTTCTGAAGTAAAAATTGCCTTAGAAACTATAGATTCAGCTTTAAGTGGAGTTACTATTTCTTCTGGTGAGATTACAAAATTAAGCGATGCTTCTGCACAAATAAAAAATGGAATAGCTATGCTTGTAGGAGGACTTCAGTCTATAGATGGATCAATAGACACATACTATGGAGCATTATCACAAAATGGATTAACAGATATAAATGATTTTATAAATAGCCATAATAATGCTATTGCTGCTTTAAGAATAACAGATACACAAAGAAATCTTTATAGTGCTTATGTAAATGGAGGAATAGAGGGAGTACAAGCTAGCCTTGGTCAACTAGTAGCTGCAGGTGATGCAGAAGCAGTAGCTTTATTTAATCAATATGCTTCAGGAGATACTAATGCAGTAGTTAATTACGTTACAACTGCAGGAAAACTTATATCAGTTGAAGCACTTTTAAGTGCAGATGTTGCTTATATACAAGGAAGCCAAGCTTTAATAGGTGGAATAGATTCAGCTTTAGACAGTGAAAGCGGAGAGCTTATGACAGGAGCAACTGCATTACAACAAAACTATGAAGTATTTGATGCAAGCATACAAAACCTTGTATCATCATTAGGAAATCTATTAGTAAATATGAATGATTTAAAGAATGGAATAAATATGCTTACTGAAAATTACAGCACATTAGATTCTGGAATTAATGAATACACAAATGCTGTAAATAGTATAACTATGGGATAGAATCAAATATGCAATGGAGCACTTGATTTAGTAAATGGAACATCAGAACTTTATAATGGAACAAAGACTATGGCAGAAGGAACAGGAGAATTTTCTAAAGAAACAAGTGGATTACAAGATGAAGTGGATGAACAAATTGATTCTATGCTAGAAAAGTTCACAGGCTCAGATTCAGAAGTCGTATCATTTGTATCAGAAAAAAATACTAATGTTGAGTCAGTGCAATTTGTAATAAAGACAACAGGAGTAGAAAAAGCTACTGTTACAGAAGAGAAAATTCAAGTAGAAGAAAATCTTAATATGTTACAAAAATTCTTAAGATTATTTAAATTATACTAATTAAAAATTAAAGGGAATTTATAAATTATAAGTGCTAATAGATAATTATAATAAAATATCTATTGGCACTTTATTTATTATAGGTATGCAAGTATACTTATAGTTTTTGTATCTATTATTTCACCGGATTTTACCATTGCCTTTACTTCATCTAAAGAAAAAGTTTTAATTGATGTAAACTCATCTTCATCACAGCATTTTGTACCTAATGATAAGTTTTCGGCTTTATATAAGTGAATAATTTCATCGCAGAAACCAGGGGCTGTAGCTATAGAACCAAGATATGTAATAGAGCCAGCTTTATAGCCTGTTTCTTCTTCTAATTCTCTATATGCACAATTTAAAGGATCTTCGTTTTTATCAAGTTTTCCAGCAGGAATTTCTAGTATAGTTTTTTCTAATGGTTTTCTAAATTGTTCAACTAATAAAACAGTTTCTTTATCTAAAAACGGAATTATAGCACATGCACCTGGATGTTTAATAATATCTCTATTAGATGTTTTTCCGTTAGGTAATTCAACTTCAATATTATTTATTTCTAGATAATTTCCTGTATATATGTGAGTTTCTTTGATAGTCTTTTCATGAAATTTCATAATAGCCTCCAAAAATTTTTGTTAAAAATATTATATCAAAACTAAGATTTTAATATTACAAAATAATATAATTCACTATGAAAATAAAGAAAAAAATTATTTTTAATTAACCGATAAAAGAGGATATCAGTATGTTTGAGATGTATTGGAAATAAATAAAATAAATTTTAAAATTATATTTGTTGTAATAGATAAGAAAGTGTGTTACTATTAATGAGTAGCGTAAATGCTAACAATAAGAGTTAATTCAGGTAAATAGTTTCTCGTAAATTAGAGATTATTATATCGATTTAAATTCTTTAAATTTAGGAGGAACAAATATGACAGATAAGACTTTAACATGCAGAGATTGCGGAGCTGAATTCGTATTTACAGTAGGAGAACAAGAATTCTACAAAGAAAAAGGATTCACTAACGAGCCAACAAGATGCATACCTTGCAGAAGAGCAAAGAAAGAACAAAACAACAGAAGATAGTTTTGAATTTATAAGGTTGTAGTTTTAACTACAACCTTTTTTGTATATTATTTTTTACCTTTTCTAAAATCTAGAGGTGTTTTTCCATGAGTCTTTTTAAACATTTTTATAAAATTACTGCTATAATTATATCCAATCATTTTTGAAATTTCATCAATACTTAATTCTGTTGTAGATAATAAATTTTCTGCCATTGTCATTCTTATGGAATTAGTATATTGGCTAATAGACATATGGTATTTAGCTGAAAATCCAGCCTTTAGTTTCTGCTCATTTAGAAATACTCTCTTGCTTAAGCTTTTGATAGTTGGAGGATTACAAGCTTCCTTTGTCAAAATATCATAAGCTTCTTTTATTGCATTAGCGTCTGAAGCTGTTAATGTGATATATCTATCTTTTCCTATTTTAATTTCTCCGTAATTTAATTGATTAGTAAAGGCATTATTAGGAGATGAATTAATTTCATCATTAATCAATGAAATAGATTCTAAAATTTTACTTTCTAAATATATAGGGGTTAAACGCTCAACTTCAGCTAAACTCCTTAAATGCTGTATAATTGAGGCTATTTCAAGAGGAAGATAGTTGTAGGTATAGTTGGTTATAAAATAATCAAAATCTATGATATTTTTAAAATTTGGCTTTATTACTTCATCAAAATATTTTTTATGAATTGTTATTTCTGCGCCATGAAAATGTTGTCCTTTACTCCAAACTTGATTTCCTTTAAGTGTTTTTTCAACTACGAAAAAGGATGATGGGCTAAAAGAAGAAACTGGATTATTTTCTATTTTAAATTTAGTTTCTCCAGTATAAACCGTGCCAAAACGCATTAATTCTTCTTCATGGTCAAAGGAGAGAGAAAAATCTGATGGAATTGTATAATCACCAACTCCAAAATCATAATAATCTTCTCGGCTATATTTAATAAAATATCCTAGTTCTGGTCTAGATTCATTCTTATATATAATGCAATTTTCTTTAGGATATGGGCTAAAAGTCATTTTGTCTAAAACTCTGCTTTGAAATTCCTTAGTTGTTTTACAAATCGAAATCATAGATTATCAATCCTTTATATAAATTGTATAAGTTATATAATTTTTAACTTTTTAAATATTATAAACATAATGGTATTTAACAGGCAAATAAAATTATTTAGTATTTCTTGAAGATGCCATTATTTATGTATATTTGGGAATAATAGTAGTAATTAATCAGATTTACGATAAAAAATACATATTTACTTTATAAATTAGTATGATACAAAAATAATTATAATAGATGATAAAATTATTAAATTGGGTGCAACAGTTGAAATTGAGAATGAATCTCATATACAATCATCTCAGACGAAAGAGAAATAAAAAGTTAGACTTAAATATATACGGAGGTAAATTATGAAAAAGAATTTATTAAAGACGTTAGTAGTTTCTTGTGTTACAGCTTTAATGTTCATGGGATGTGGAGCTAAAACAGAAGATGGAGCTAATAACGTATCAGAAAATACTGTAACAGTTACAGATGTAAGAGGAGAAGTAGAAATACCAGCAGATCCTCAAAGAATAGTAGACTTAAGCGGAAACAGTGATATTTTATCAATTTTAGGATATAAGGTTATAGGAACTGCAAATAGTGATGCTTATGATTATACTAAATTCCCAGCATACTTAGAAGAAACATTAAAAGGTGCAGAGATTTTAGGTTACAGCATGCAAGATACTATGGACGTAGAAGCAGTTATGAACTTAAACCCAGACTTAATAGTTATATCAACAGTTCAAGAGAAGATGTATGACCAATTAAGTGAGATTGCTCCAACAGTTATGATTCAATTAGAAGCTTTAAACTGGAAAGATGATGTTAAAGCTTTAGCAGAAGTATTCAATAAAGAAGATGTTGCAAATGAATGGATAGCAAATTATGAAACTAAAGCTAAGGAAGCTGGAGATAAGATTAAAGCAGAATACGGTGAAGATACAACTTATCTTTCATTCTTAGCAAGTGGTGGACAATTCTTTATCTTTGATGGTGCAGGTTTTGGTGATGTATTATACAACGATATGGGACTTGCAAAACCAGAAGGAATGCCAGAACAAACTGATATAAGCTTACCAGTTGTAACTTATGAAGGATTAGCATCAATCAAAGCTGATTATATATTCTTAATAGCAACTGCTGAAGATTTAGCTCAGCTTGAATCAAATGCAATATGGAACAGCTTACCTGCAGTTAAAGAAGGTCATGTAGTAGTATTAGATTCATCACCATACTTTAACCAAGGATATAGCTCAATCGGAAGAGAATTATTAGTAGATGAAATAGGTGAAATGTTAAATGGAACAAAGTAAGAAGCGTACAATAATCTTTGTGATTTGTAGTTTGTTACTTTTAGTAGGAGGACTGGTTCTGGCTGTAAGGCTAGGATCCGTCCATATTACTTTTACGGACATTTTTGATAGTATCTTTAATTATAGTGAAACTTTAGAAAAAATGCTTGTTAGAGATGTACGTATTCCAAGAGCTCTTTCTGTATTATTAACAGGAGGGATACTAGGAGTAACAGGTGCTATGATTCAAGGAGTTACAAGAAACCCAATAGCTGAACCATCAATATTAGGGGTTAGCCAAGGAGCAACTTTAGTAATAGCTATTTTTTATGCAGCAGGTATTGCAATAACTACAACTAATGTAATGATAGCTTCTTTTATAGGAGCACTTATAACTGGAATTATAGTCTTAGGATTTATATCAAAAAAAGCCAATAATAATTCTATTGCAAAAATACTTTTAGCAGGAACAGCTATGAGTACCTTTTTTATTTCATTAACTACAGTTATAGGACTTTTATCAAACCAATCTCAAATGATAGGTTTCTGGGGGTCTGGAGGATTCAGAAATGCTAGTTGGGCAGATTTTAGATTAGTATTTTTTGTAGGAATTATAGGTCTTATTATAGCTTGTGTTTTATCACCAAAGATAAATATTTTAAATCTTGGTGACGATGTAGCTATTGGTCTTGGTCAAAATCCAGAGAAAATAAGGTTTATGACTCTTATGGTTATGATACCAATGTGTGCGGCAGCAGTAGCAGTAGGTAAAAATATAGCCTTTGTTGGACTTATAGTTCCACAGATAGTTAGAAAATTATTAGGTGAAGATTATAGAAGAAATATTCCATGTTCATTTTTACTTGGAGCAGTTCTTTTAACTTATGCAGATATTGCAGCTAGAATGTTATTTAATCCGTATGAAACTCCAATTGGAGTATTTACAGCATTAATTGGAATACCATTTTTCATAGCAATAGCTAGAAAGGAGAGGGGATAATGAAAAAAAGAAAATACAAAATAACTTTATTAATTTTATTAGCGTTATTAGTTATCTCCTTTGCAGTTACATTATGCTGGGGTACATATAAGGTTTCACCATTAGAGGTTATAAATACTCTTCTTGGAAATGGAACTAAGCTTCAAAATACAGCTATATTAAGTATAAGACTGCCTAGAATGTTAGTAGGAATATCAGTAGCAGTTGCATTATCAACAGCAGGAGCAATACTTCAAACTATAACTAAGAATGATTTAGCAGATACAGGGATAATAGGTATAAATGCAGGAGCATCAGTAGCAGCAATATTATTTATCACTTATCAAACTGCTAATTATTATAGTGAGCTTGGAGGACTTTCAATATTTGTATTACCTATTATGGCAGTAATAGGGGCAGGTATTGCAGCCTTTATGATATATATGTTATCAAGCAGAAAAGGAATAAGACCAAAAAGACTTTTATTAATAGGTATTGGATTAAATGCAGGACTTAATGCTTTTATAACTTTCTTTACTTTTAGAGGTGGAGTTGGAGATTATAATAAGGTATTAGTATGGACATCAGGAAGTCTTTGGGGTTCAGGATGGAGCTATGCAAAAGTAATAATCCCAATAGTACTTTTAATGTTTGTAGTAGTTTTACTAAACCATAAAAAATTAGATGTTTTAAATCTTTCAGATGAGATTGGGATATCTTTAGGATTAAACTTAGAAAAAGAAAGAAAGAAGTTTTTAAGCTTTGCAGTTATTTTAGCAGGAGTAGCAACAGCCTTTGCAGGAAATATTGGATTTTTAGGACTTATATCTCCTCATATTGCAAAGAAGTTAGTTGGGACTTATCATAAGAATTTCGTTGTAATTTCAGCGGTGATAAGCGTTATAATAATTCTTCTTGCTGATGCGGTTTCAAGAAATTTATTTTCTCCAATTGAAATTCCAGTGGGAATAACAGTGTCAATATTTGGAGTACCATATTTTATTTATTTAATGATGAAGGAGAAATAATTATGGAAGCTATTAGTGTAAAGAATTTAACAGTATCTTATGAAAATAATACTATAATTCAAGATATGGATTTATCTATACCAAAGGGAAAGATAAGTATAATAATTGGAGCAAATGGATGCGGAAAATCAACACTCCTAAAAACTATATCAAGAATTAATAAGCCTAAAGCAGGTGATATTTTCATAAATAATAAAAATATAAAAAAGGTTAAGGAAAAGGATATAGCAAAAGAAGTTGCATTTCTTCCTCAAGGACCAGTTTGTCCAAGCGGTCTTACAGTAAGAGAACTTGTAGCCTTTGGAAGATTCCCTCATCAAAAAATGATAGGTGGACTTAATAGCCATGATAAAGAAGTTATTGACTGGGCAATAAAAGAAACTGGACTTAGTGAATTTGCAGATAGAGAAGTTGAAAATTTATCAGGTGGACAGAGACAAAGAGCTTGGATAGCTATGACTCTTGCTCAAGAAACAGAGATTATAATGCTTGATGAACCTACAACTTATTTAGATATGTCTTATCAGCTTGAGGTTTTAGAAGTGCTTCAAAAGCTTAATAAAGAAAAAAAGATTACAGTAGTCATAGTTCTTCATGAGCTTAACAATGCTTGTAGATTTGCAGATAACATAATAGGTCTTAAAAAAGGAAAGATTGTTTGCCAAGGAAGACCTTTAGAAGTTATTAATAAAGAAAACTTGAAAAAGATTTACGGTATAGATGCAAAACTTACAGAAAGTGAAAATAAAGAATACCCAATATGCGTAGATTATGAACTTTTTAGGGGGATAAATGAAAAATAAAAACTTTATAATTATAGTACTAGGGCAGATTATATCTCTCTTTGGTAATGCTATTCAAAGATTTAGTATGTCCTTATACTTGTTAGAATTTACAGGAAGTACAGCTGCTTTTTCTAGGATATTAGCTATATCAACTATACCCTATATCTTATGTGCACCTATTGCTGGAAGACTTTCAGACAATGTAAATAGGAAAAAGATAATGGTATACTTAGATTTTTTCTGCTCAGTATTGATTGGAGGATATGCCTTTATATTACTTAGAGGAAGAGATAGCGAACTTATAGTTGGAACAGTTATGTTTATACTATCAATCTGCTATACATTATATGGACCAGCAGTAACTTCTTCAATTCCTCAAATTGTAGAAGAGGAAAAGCTAACTTCAGCAAATGGGATAATAAATCAAGTAAGTTCAATAGTAAATTTTGTAGGCCCTATATTGGCAGGGTTACTTTATGGATTTGTTGGGATAAAGCTTATAGTAATAATAAATGCAGTAAGTTTCTTAGCATCAGCAGTAATGGAATTATTCTTAGATATACCAGATGTAGTTAAAGTTGAAGAAGTAGCTTGCGATAAAGATGATAAAGTAATATCTATGGATTTTGTAAAAAAATCATTTGTGGATATGAAAAATAGCTTTATTTACTTAAAGAAAGAAAAGAAAATCATATTAGGAATTATAGCTTCTTATGCATTTTGTAATATTTTCTTAGTGCCAATATTATCAATAGTTGCACCATATTTTATAAATATATTATTAGGACTTTCATCACAGGTTTATGGAATAGTAGAAGGACTGTGTGTGTTAGGTATGATACTAGGAGGATTCCTTATAAGTGTTAAGCCAAAAATGTTCTCAATGAAAAAAGTTCATTATACATATTTCCCTATGATAATAGGTGTTATATTAATGGCAACATTAGGAGTAATGAAAATAAATAATTATGCTTTAGCTGGACTTTTTGCATTTGGGGGTATGGCAATAATGCTATCTTTAGCATTATCAAATGTACTTACTTTAACATTTATACAAAAAGAAGTAAGAAGCGATATGCTTGGACGTGTATCAGCCTTTTCAACAGCAGTAGCAACTATAAGTGTTGCGCCAGGGCAATTACTATTTGGACAAGTAATAGATATGGGAATACATATAAGTATAATCTTAGGTATAACAGCTATATTAAACATTGCACTTATGCTGTTTATTAAATGGAATGTAAGAGAGTTAGCATAAATTTCTTAAAAAAACTTTCTTGACATATATTTAAATTTTATGATAATGTTTATAAAGTCGACAGCAGAAATGCGTAGAATTCGGACAGGATTCTACGCATATTTTTTTTTGCCAAAATAAGTTTCAGGTAGCTTTTCTAAAAAAGACTCCAGTTATGTAATTTAGGAGGTTCAAATGAAAAAATCAGAAGAGAGTAAGTTTTTAGGTGAAGAGAAAATTTCAAAATTATTATTAAAATTTTCTGTTCCATGTATTTTATCATTACTTATCAGTTCATTATATAATATCGTAGATCAAATATTTATTGGTAATAGTGAGATGGGGTATTTAGGAAATGCAGCAACAACTATAGTATTCCCAATTACTATTATAGCAGTTGCTTTTGCATGGTGTTTTGGAGATGGTGCAGCAGCTTATTTAAGTATATGTCAGGGAAAGAAGGATACAAAGGATGTTCATAAAAGCATAGGTAATAGTATTACTGCTACATTTGTTATAAGTTTAATTTTTGTAGCCATAGGTTTTATGTTTAAGGATGAAATATTATTTGCTTTTGGTGCATCTAGTGCAAGCATAGGATTAGCTAGAGAATATTTTGTTATAATACTTGCAGCAATTCCTATATATATGCTTATGAATATGATGAATGCAATTATTCGTGCAGATGGAAGCCCTGCATACTCAATGGCGTCTATGCTTGTTGGAGCTATTATAAATATCATTTTAGATCCAATCTTTATTTTTGTGTTTAAATGGGGAATTAAAGGGGCAGCATACGCAACTATTATAGGACAAATAATTTCATTTATAATTTCAGCAAGCTATTTCTTTAAGACAAAAACATTCAAATTAAAGTTAGAAAGCTTTAAAATGAATTTCGGTATATTTAGTAATGTTATCAAATTAGGGGCATCTACTTTTATTACACAAATGTCTATAGTTATAATATCATTAGTATGTAACATCATGCTTGTTAAGTATGGGTCAGTGTCTAAGTATGGTCAAGATATTCCTATTGCAGTTATCGGTATTGCAATGAAAGTATTTACTATAGTTATTAATATTGTTGTTGGTATAGTTCTTGGAGGACAACCTATTCTTGGATACAACTATGGCGCAAAAAAATATAATAGAGTAAAAGAAGCTTATAAGATAATATTCATTTCTACATTAATCGTAGGAATTATAGCTACACTTATTTTTGAACTTTGTCCACAAGTTATAATTGGAATGTTTGGCGCTGAGTCAGAGTTGTATAATGAGTTTGCTAAGATGACTTTCCGTATTTTCCTTTCTTTAGTTACTTTTACTTGTACAATAAAAATGACATCAATTTTCTTCCAAGCAGTTGGCCAACCAGCTAAAGCAGCAATTATTTCATTAACTAGAGATATTGTTTGCTTTGTACCACTTGTAATATTGCTTCCAATTAAAATGGAGATTACAGGGATACTTTGGGCAGCACCTATTGCAGATGGAATAGGAATGATTATTTCTATGATATTTGTTACATTATTCTTAAAGTCGCTAGATAAGAATATTGATAAAAAACAATTAGACTATAAAGAAGTAGTTTAAATAAAGATTATTTATTGAAGCATACTAACTTTATAAGGAGTATGATATATATGAAAGTAAAGATAGTATGTACTAGAGATAATGAAACAAAAATTGTAGACCTACCTATGAATGAGGAAGAATTATTAAAAATTCAAGGTAGTGTACTTGATAGAGATACAGTTGGTTATATAACAGGTGCAGAAATTAAATACTATGATGAAAATCTAAATGAAATAGATAATGTATTTCTATTAAATAGACAACTTAAAAATATTTTAAAATAAAAGATGCTATAGGGTAACTAAGATTATGAATGTTACTCTATAGCATTTTAAATTTTATTTACTTTTCAAATGGGCTTTCATTAAATCTTATATAATAATCTTGAGTGTATTCGCATACAGGACATTTAGCAGGTGCACTTTCACCTTCATAAATATATCCGCAATTTGTACACATCCATTGAAGCTTATTAGTTGCTTTAAATAAGGAACCATTTTCAAGCATAGTAGCATAATTATTAAATCTTTCTGAATGAACTTTTTCAACTGATGCAATATTATTAAATAAAGTATATATATCCATGAAACCTTCCTCTTTTGCTGTTTCTGCAAAAGATTTATAGATTTCATCATGTTCAGCAGATTCATGTTTTGCTGCTGATTTTAATAATGTTAAAGTACTGCTTTCAACTTCAGCTGGATATGTAGCTGTTATTTCTATTTCTTGACCAGAAAGCTCTTTAAGCTTTTTCATAAACTGCCAAGCATGAGCTTTTTCTTGATTTGCAGTATAGATAAATAAGTCATGTAAAATTTGATAACCTTCTTTTTTAGCAGCATCTGCAGCAAAAGTATATCTGTTTCTTGCTTGACTCTCACCAGCAAAAGCTCTCATTAAATTTTCTTTAGTCCTACTATTTTTAAAATCTACCATTTAGACGACCTTCCTTTCAATAGTATGAAATCCACTTTAGTATTAAAATTAATTCGTAATAAATATATTTTATACAGAATATATAGATTTATACTAAATTTTACTAAATGAGATGACATTAAAAATGTTGAAATTTAATAAAAATATGGTAATGTAAAATTAAGGGGATTTATATTAAATTATAGCTAATTTTAATATAAGTGAGAGAGGTGATTAATATGACATATTATTGTCCAGATTGTGGTAAGGTTATAGAATGTATAAGAGGCTGTGGTTCAACTGGATACTTTTGCAATGAGTGTAAAAAGTTAATATCTAGTAAGGCTGTATTAACAGAACCAAAAACTGAAGTTAAAGAAGAAAAATAATTAATATCTATTAATCTAAATTAAATAGTAAATATTTAATTTAAGAAAATAATAAGGATTAATTTTAAAGGGTGCAAAAGCAACTTTGGGGGGATAAATAATGATTAATTTAAATGTATTAAAAGAATTATCTGATGCATTTGGACCATCAGGCTTTGAAGATGATGTTGTAGAGGTTATAAAAAAGCATTGTAAAGATATGATAGTAGAAAATGATGCTATGAATAATGTTTTTGCTAAGTTAAAAAATAATAGTGGCAAAAAGATAACAGTAATGTTAGATGCCCATACTGATGAAGTTGGATTTATGGTACAAGCTATAAATGATAATGGGTTATTAAGTATAGTAAAGCTTGGGGGATGGCATAACACTACTATTCCTGCACATACTGTTTATATAAAAAATAGAGATGGTGAATTAATAAGGGGTATTACAACTTCTAAGCCATCACATTTTATGACTGCAGCTGAAAAATCTAGCAATGCATTAGAAATTGAGGATATATTTATTGATGTTGGGGCAAGTAGTAAGGAAGAAGTTATAGATATATTTAAAATTAAGGTTGGAGACCCAGTAGCACCAAATGTAGAATTTGATTTTAATGAAAAAACTGGTGTATGTTTTGGAAAGGCTTTTGATAATAGGGTAGGGTGTTTCTGTATTATTCAAACATTAAAGGCTTTAGCAGATATTATAGATTTAGAAGTAGATGTAGTAGGTGCTTTTGCAGCACAAGAAGAGGTTGGTATTCGTGGGGCTCAAATAACAACTAAGGTAGTTAATCCTGATTTAGCAATTGTTTTTGAAGGCTCACCAGCAGATGATTTATATTATTCAAAAAATATATCTCAAGGAGCATTAAAAAAAGGTACTCAAATTAGAAATTTAGATCAAGGATATATAGCAAATCCTTTATTTATAAGATATGCAGAAGATATTGCAGATAAAAATTCTATAAAATATCAAAATGCAGTTAGACGTGGTGGCTCAACAGATGCAGCTAAGATAAGTTTAGGGAATAAGGCAGTTCCTTGTTTAGTTTTAGGAATTCCATCAAGATATGTTCATAGTCATTATAATTACTGCGCAAAGGAAGATATTGAAGCATCTGTATCTTTAGCTGTAGAAGTTATTAAGAATTTAAATGAAGAGTCAATTAACAAGATTATGAGAAAGTAACTAATATAAAAGCTATACTTATTAATTTAAGTATAGCTTCTAATTTTATTTGATTTATAAATATTAAACATAAAAAGTTAATTGTTAATGTTTCAATATTTAATTATTTGAATTTTTGTGGAAATTGCTTAATTATACCATCAACAAGTATATCAGCGAACATAATCATGTGATCTTCACCTTTATCAAATGCAATAATATCTGAGCTCCAATCCCCATTTAATCTAGCTACAGCTTGAGCTGTAACAAACTCTAGATGCTTATGTAGCATATCTTTTAGAGTTTGATTTGAGTAGTTAGGGTTAGCAGAACTTAAAAAGTCAGCTATTTGATCAGCATTTTCATACCATAATTTATTATATTTTTCTAAATCATCTTTCTTTCCGTTTTTAGCTGCATCAACAACTTGACCTGCAAGTTCTATATGTTCTCTCAATAAAGTGGCAAGTTTATCTCCGGCTTCTTCACCATAATATGGTTTAATTGATGAACCGATATCATCTTGATTTTTAAGAAGTCTTTCTAATACAGGACCTTTATCCTCAAGTGAGTCTAAGTCACTTACAATAAAGCTTCTAATCCATAAAACATGGTCTATCCAAAGTTTCCTTTCTGCCATTCTTAACTCACATGTAGCTTTATTATAGGGTATATCTTTAGATTCTCTATCTTCTAAAGCTTGAACTTTAGTTGGTGATAAGATTAAAGATAATAAAAATAGTGAAAATACTGTGTTAACTAAAGTTTTTTTCATTAATATATACTCCTTTAATAATTAGATTTCAATTTTAGTTTTTTTAAAGTTGAATAGAAGTATACATAATTAATATATATTTTTTATTTAATTAGAGCTTATATATAATAAGGGGTGCTAATAATTTAAAATAGGATACTATTTTAATTTAGCATCTAATTCATTTGATATTGCTAAGTTATAAATATAAGCATTATTTACTTCATTTATAAAGTCAATTTTCTTTTCCTCTGTAAGATTAATATCAGCTAACATTTTGTGATATTTCATAACATATCCTCTTAAATCAGTAATTTCAGGGAATCGATAGTAGTTTAATCCTTCAGCAGATATATTATAGCTTGTACTTAATAGAGATAAGAATGTTCTACCACCAAATAAGTCAGCTAAAAATCTTGTATAAGCATAAGCTACAACAAGCTCAGGGCTTTTTTCTGATAACTCTTCAATTTTAGCAACACAAGCTTCAGTAGAAGCAAGAAGTTTCATTGAATCTAGCTTATCACCTAAAAGGAATTCTAAATCCTTTCTCATAAGTTCAGAACGATATAATTCTTTAGTAACAAAAGGTTTAACTATTTCATTATTTTCATTTTTATCTAAAGCTACTTCAATTGCTCTATACATTCTTTCTAAGTTAAAGATATATTCAGCATATCCTTCAACAGAAGCAGTTCCATCCATTAATTTTTTTATATATCCTGTATTTTCTGCTGCACTATGCAATAGTGAAGTCTTTTCTTTAATATCCATCATAAATTTCATT
>OLNJ01001187.1_pt1 | contig 14915 bp, 19 predicted proteins | sample 1672191 | NCBI WGS metagenome assembly OLNJ01 (sample SAMEA3136657, study PRJEB25190) | human gut metagenome | biome: human gut; feature: human-associated habitat; material: faeces | place: Austria | collected 2013 | reverse complement strand
GAACTCTACATAATCCTTTAATACTTGTACACTCATACTAATTGCTCCTTTTTTTGAATTGCGAACTAATCCTCTTTAAGTTCTAACCTATATTTTTGTGTTGCATTAGGATATTTTTCGTGGTCTACCTCACTTAAAAACATCTTTATAGGTCTTGCATAAACATTATTAGCCCCATATAATGCTTTATAAATTACTAATTCTTCACCTGTTTCTGTATGCTCTGCAACATCTAAAACCAAGTAATCCTTACCTTTAAAGTGAGTTACAACTCTCCCTATCATTCTTCTTAACCTTTGATTTTCTAATGGTGTTAATTTATTCATAATCTAATTCCATCTCCTTAGTTCCAAACTCATATTCACAATTATCACATCTAAAAGCAACGTCCCCTTCATCTGTAACAAAATCAAATATACAATCACTTTCACATTTTGGGCATATAATCTTTAACATATGTTTTTCTCCTTAAAACCGAATATTGCCTGTATCATTTAGCCAACCTCGGCAATATGATATTTGTACGTAATATCATCAAACTACTCACATTGTTTTAATTCTTCTCTTAAAAACTTAATATGATCTTCATATATCTTCTTAAGTTCTGGTGTATCATTATCCTCATACACATAGCTTTCTAAACGTTTAATTCTTTCTTCTAGCTGTTGTTTTCTTGTCTTAATCATTTCTATCATTTAAAATTACCTCTTAAAATAGATTCAAAATAAAATCTCTACCTTTGCCAGTCCACTTTCTGTCATATATTATTTTCCCATTATCTAATACATCTTGCTTTATACTTACTAAACCTAATTCAGAATACTTAGAATATAAAAGCCAAGTTTTATTTTGCTTATACTGTATTTTCTTTTCGGATAATAAATTATTAAGCTTTGTCGCACTACTTAATCCTAATTCCTTAGCAATTTCTGATGTTGTATATAATTTATTTTGATGTAATAGCTTGTCCCTTTGCTTTTCAGCCTCTAACCTTGCAGCTCTTTCCTCTTTTAATTTAGTTGCAGCCGCTATAAGTAAATCTGGATTATCTAACAATTCATCTGTTGCATACATTCCATGCTTTCTTATAGAGGGAAGTACATCAGATGTAACCCATCTTTTAAACTTCTTTGCTCCTGGTAACTTACTTGAAAGTACCAAACTATAAAGTCCACTTTCATTTATCAATACTGCTCCTTTATTTCCAAATTGAGGATAATCGGAAAACGCGATTTTCTTTTTATCTTCTTCATCAACATGAGTTTTTAAAGCATCACTTGAATTTAAATATCCTAATGATTCTGTAATATCCTTACCTACTAGCCAGCCTTCTCCATCAATCTCTACTGCTCTTACTTCAAGTTCTAAATCCTTATTAACAAATAGTTGAACACCTTCTCTATGTTTGTGTTTTAAATTATCCATCTTCTTTTCCTCTCCTTTAAAACTAATTTAAACTCTTACTTATCTGCTTCTGTCTTTTTTCTAACTGTATATTTTATTTCAATACCATATTTTTCGCTTTGTAATTTAGCTAAAGTATCGAAAGCCATTTGTGCATGTTCTATTGTAAAATTTTCAAATCCATGAACTTTAACTTCCATAATCTGCACCTCACTTTCAAATTTTAATCTTATTATTTTATCCTGTTAGCGTTTTGGAAACTATTTAGTTAAAAAAAATTTCGACTTCTGCTTTTAAATTTTGACATATGATTCTAGCTTCTTTTACAGTAAAATCACCAGCAGTTCCATTTAACTTCTTATTAAATGTCGGAACTGATATTCCTAGCATATCTGCTACTACTTTTTGCTTTATATTATTTTCTACTAGAAATCCTTTTAATTTTAAATATCCTTGCTTATCCATTTTTTATCACTCCTTTGTTGTTAGCGTTTTAGAAACACCTTATGACCAAATAATACATTTTTCTTGTTTCCTTGTCAACAACTTTTTTATGTTTTTTTATATTTTTTGTTTACAAAAGAAAACAAAAGATATATAATTTCATTATAAGAAATTTTAAGGAGATAAATTTATGTACGATTTAGGTAATTTATTAAAAGAACTAAGAGAAGAAAAAAACGTTTCTATGGATAAAATGATTGAAGATTTAAAAAATTTATATTCAATTAGTCTTGCTAAAAGCACTATTTCTAAATGGGAAAATAATAAAGCTGATCCTTCAATGGAAAATGCTAAGGTATTATGTAATTACTTTAATGTATCTTTAGATTATCTACTTGGCTTATCTAAATATAAAAACAAAAAAGAAGAACTTGCTGCTTATAAAAATAAAATGATTGAATTTTCTAATGAACATAATGAAAGCTTTTATGAAAAACAACTTTTAATTAGCTTTAATAAACTTAATGAAGATGGTAAAAATGAAGCTATTAAAAGAGTTGATGAACTTACAGAATTAAGTAAATATAAAAAAGAAGAAAATAATAAAGTCATTGAACTTCCTAAGAAAGAAAAACAAATATGGGAAGAAGAAGGAAAAGAGCATTTAATGCCTATAGCTTCTCATGATAAAGATGGGAAGTTTACAGAAGAAGATTATAAGCATGATGATGACATAATGAATGATGATGATTTTTGGAAATAACTTCAATAAAAGGGTGATAAAATTTGACTTATGATGAATTATTGATAGAAGCTGATAAGCTCGGAATAATTGTTAAAGAAGCCAACTTGAAAACGCGTGATGGTCGCTGTAATGGTAATAGAATAGCTATTAATAAAAAATTATCTAATGTTGAAAAAGCTTGTGTATTAGCTGAAGAATTAGGTCATTACCATCTTACCGTTGGCGATATAACTAATCAAAAAGATATTAGTAATAGAAAACAAGAACTCATAGCAAGAAAATGGGGATATAATAAAAAGATTGGTGTTATTGGCCTTATAAATGCTTTTGAACATGGTTGTACTAATAAATATGAAATAGCGGAATATTTGAATGTTACAGTCGACTATTTAGATGAGGCTATTAAATATTATTCTAATAAATATGGTGTTATGCATATTATAGATGATTATATTATTTATTTTACACCACACTTTTTTATAGGAAAAACTTTTTATTAAGAAAGGAGTTGAATATATATGTTAAGAGTAGCTCTCTATATTAGAGTTAGTACAGAAGAACAAGCTCTGCACGGTGATTCTATAGAAGCACAAAAACAAACCCTTAGGGACTATGCTGAAAAGAATCAATATAAAATAATAGATTACTACATTGATGATGGGTTTACTGCTACATCTTTAAATAGACCAAATTTACAAAGATTACTTAATGATATAAAAGAAGGGAAAGTAGATTTAGTCATATTTACCAAAATAGATAGATGGTCTAGAGGGGTTAGGAATTATTATAAAATTCAAGATGTGCTTGATACTCATAAAGTGCACTGGAAAACAATTTTTGAAAATTACGATACTTCCACTGCTGCTGGGCAATTGCATATAAATATAATGCTTTCTGTAGCCGAAAATGAAGCAGCCGTTACTAGCGAAAGAATTAAAGCTGTATTTAATAATAAAGTAAAGAATAAAGAAGTTATAACTGGTAAAGTTCCTAAAGGATATAAAATAGAAAATAAAAAATTAGTTATTGATAAAGAAACAGTACACATAGTTGAAAATATATTTTCACATTTTGAAACTCACCAATCTAAAAGAGCTACCATGAATTTTTTGAGAGATGAACTCGGAATTAATTTATCCTATAAAACTATATCAAACATGTTAAGAAACTCTTTATACAAAGGTGAATATAGAGGTATAGTTGATTACTGTCCTTCAATTATAGATAAAAAGAGATTTGATAAAATACAAATTCTTTTAAAAAGAAACATCTCTACTAATACTTCAAATCGTATTTATTTATTTTCAAGTTTACTTGTATGCAGCCATTGCAATCACAATATTGGCGGATTTAATACAAAGCATAATGATAAATTTTTCTTTAATTATAGATGCAACTATAATTATTATAGAAAATTATGTGATAATAATCGTTGTATAAGCGAAAAAAAACTTGAAAGAAAAGTTATTGAACAATTTAAATTGCAACTACATGATTATATAGTAGATTATGAGTTTAAAAAGAAAAATAAACCTAAAAAAAGCAATAAAGTTGAAATAGAAAATAAAATCAAAAAACTTAATGATTTATATATAAATGATTTTATAACATTAGAAGAATATAAGAAAAAACATGAATTTTATAAATCTAAAATAATTGAAGATGAAAATCCGCAAGATGAGTTTAATATAGAAGCTTATAAAAAAATGCTTAATATTGATTTTGATGAAAAATATATAAAACTAGATCGAGAAGATAAACGAGCTTTTTGGAGAAGTTTTATAGAAGAAATTAAAGTAGACCATGATGGCAATGTAAAATTAAAATTTCACTAATCATGGCCCTGTACTCTTATATTTCTTTGTTCTTTATCCTTATTGCTAACTCCTTAACCTTTCTTTCTATTTCTAAAGCACAACTTATTATTTTTTCTTCGTTACCTGTTGGGTCTTCTAATCCCCAATCTTCAGTATGATTTGCTTTTAAGTATGGACAAACTACGTTACATCCCATTTTTATAGCTATATCAATTTCAGGAATATCACTTAATAACTTTGATTTTTGTGTTTTATTCATATTAACATTATATAAATCTTCTATTATTCTCACAGCATCTTGATTTATTTGTGGTTTTGTTTCTGTTCCTGCTGAGTAGCTTTCAAAAACTTCACTTCCAAATAGCTTACCTAAAGCTTCTGCCATTTGTGATCTACAAGAATTATGTACACATATAAATGCTACCTTTGGCTTACTCATATTATCCCCCTAAGTTCTAATTACTATAAAGTCTAATATATTTTTAATATTAAACTTTACAATATCATTATTAATTATATAAGACTGTCTCAAAGCTAATTTTATCATATAATTAACCTTAAGGCAGTCTAAAGTTTTATAATAAATTCATTAATTTATATGTCTACTAATCCATAACTTTTACTTCTTTGTTTTTAACTACAAAAAATGCTATTATAAGTCCTAATAATGTTAATGCTGCTATTAATGTAAAAGATACATTCATACCATGAACCTGTGCTTCTAGAGGATTTGTTAATCCTGATGATGCAGCAGATTTACTCATTAATGTAACTATTATTGATGTTCCTATTGATCCTGCTACTTGTCTTAATGTATTATTGGCTGCGTTACCATGAGCATAAAGCTCTCTATTTAATGAATTTAATCCTGACGTTGTAAGCGGCATCAAAAGCATAGCTATTCCTAACATTCTTATAGCATAAACAATAATTACATAAGTTATTGATGTATCTACTTTTAAAAATGAAAATCCAAATGTTCCAAGTGTAAGTATTGCTAGACCTCCTAATGCAAGGTATCTAGCACCATATTTATCAAAAAGAGTACCTGTTACAGGATTCATTATAACCATTACTATAGCTCCGGGCATAAGTGTTAAACCACTTCTAAGAGCACTTTCTGCTTTAACATTTTCTAAGAACATAGGAATTATAAGTTCTGATGAAATCATTGCTGCATAAACAATCATTACTATTATTGTTGAGAATGTAAATATACTACTTTTAAATACACTTAAATCTAGCATAGGTTCTTTCATTGTTAATTGTCTCCAAACAAATATTATAAGAAAAACTATCCCTATAATAAGTGGAATATATACATTTTTATCGCTCCAAGCATAATTTCCAGCATTACTAAATCCAAATAACAATGCTCCAAAACCTACAGCAGCCCCTATAAATGAAATAATATCAAATGATACCTTTCTAGTTGGCGTTACATTCTTAAGAAGGAAAATTCCAATCACTAAATCTATTACTGCAAAAGGTAATGTTACATAAAATAAGTATCTCCAAGGATAGCTATTTATTATCCATCCTGATAATGTTGGCCCTATAGCAGGTGCAAATCCTATTACAACTCCTACTATTCCCATTGCAAATCCTCTTTTTTCTATTGGAAACATATTCAAAAATACGGTCTGCATTAATGGAACTATTATTCCACTAGCTACACCTTGTATAAGCCTTGCTGTAAGAAGCATTGGAAAGTTAGTCGCAAAAGCTCCTACAACAGTTCCTACAGTAAATAAACCTATAGATACAAAAAATAAAGTTCTATTTGTAAATCTATCTATAAGGAATGCTGTAAAAGGAATTATGATACCAGTTGCAAGCATATAACCTGTACTTAACCACTGTGCTCTAGATACACTTATATTTAAATCTTTCATAATATCAGAAAGAGCAACATTCATAAATGTACTATTTAAGAAACATACAAATGCACCTAAAAGGAATACGCTCGCAATCGCAACTACATTGTACTTTTTATCATTAGTTGATTTTTCATCCATAAGCTTTTACCTCTCTATAATTTTTATACTTCAAGATTATATTTCCATTCTCTAAGGTAACTTATTCAAAAAAATACATATTTAAATATATCAATAAAAAAAGCCTTAGGATAATATTTTTCCTAAGACCTTTTTTAATTTATTTTAAATTAGCTAAGTTTATACAACTTCTAAATTTTCTATTCCTTCTCCACTTAAAACTAGAATATCTCCTTCTTTTATAATGCTAGCTCCCTTTGGAATTATAATCTCATCATTTCTTTTAATCATTACTATAAGTATTTCATTTGGTATATCGGCATCCATAATACTTTTATTAACCCACTTACTTTCCTTAGTTATATTCAATTCTATTAACTTACTACTCATCTCTCCTGTATAATCATTAAATGTTTTTAAAACTGGACTACTGTTATCTACTAAATCAAGTTTTTTTGCTAACTTAGGTATTAATGTTCCTTGAATTGCTACTGAAAATAGTGCAACGAAAAATATTATATGAAATATGTCATTTTCTATTTTTACACCATAAGTCATTGCATATATAGCGAAAACTAATGACGCTGCTCCTCTTAGTCCTACCCATGATACAAATAATTTTTCCCTTGTTGAATATCCAAACGGCTTCAATATTAAAAATGTAGCTGCAGGTCTTGCAATAAATATTAAAAATATTGATATAGCTATAGAAATACCTATAACTTGTGGAAATTTTGATGGAAATGCCAATAAACCTAGCAAGAAAAATAATGCTATTTGCATTATCCATGATACTCCATCAAAATAATAAAATAGATTCTTTTTATGTGGAATCTTACTATTACCAATTATTACTCCTGCTAAATATACACTTAAATATCCATTACCACCTAACCATTCACTCACCGCATATGCAAGTATAGCTATAGCTGTTATAAATATGCTATCAAATCCCCTTATTTCAAAGTCAACATTTCTAAGTACAAAAACTGCAATTTTAGCTAATATAACTCCAATTAAAACTCCAAATATTATTTGTTTAATTATAATTAAAATTATTCCATTTACTGCTCCACTACTCATTATAGTTAGAATTGATATAGTAAGCATATATGCTGTAGGGTCATTACTTCCACTTTCAACTTCTAACAACGATGCTAAAGACCCTTCTAAGTTTAACTTTTGTGATCTCAATATTGCAAAAACAGATGCTGCATCTGTAGATGATACCACCGCCCCAATAAGCAATCCTTCCAATATACTAACCTTTAAAATAAAATATGCAAATGTACCTGTAAGTAATGTTGTTATTATTACTCCTCCTGTAGACATCAAAAGAGCAGGCTTTAATGACGGTTTAGCAACTTTCCAATTAGTTCCAAAACCTCCATAGAACATTATCAATACAAGAGCTATTGAACAAATCTCATTTGTTAAATTGTAATTTGCAAAATATATTCCTACAATGCCATCAGAGCCAAATAACATACCTAGCACTATAAAAATTAATAATATAGGCACACCAAATTTATATAAAACCTTACTAGTTGTTATAGAAATAAGTAAAACCAATCCACATATCATCAAGGTGTTCATCATAAGCATTCCCCCTATCCCTTTAATTTTTGCTTTTATAATATATAACTTCTATAACACATAATATGTGTAGAAACTTTTTCAAGTTACAATTCTATCTTCTATATCACTTTTTTGATAATAAATTTTAAAATTCTTTAGTGTATTTTCAAAAATAAAAATAACCTCCTAGAACTTCTCATATTAAAATAAGATAATCCTAAGAGGTGACTTACTACTTAAGTTACTTTTTTTGCAATCAATTTTTTGAATAATAATTTATCTATAAATTACCCAAAATATATAATAACTAGTATCATCTGTGATTATATCACAGAAAATACTCTCAATTCTGTATATACTTTTAAACAGTTATTAAATAAATGTCTAGTAGGAAAAAATATGAGTAAAAATAATTGGATAAAAGGCGCTTTAATATTAGGCTTTTCATTTTTCATAGCAATATTTTTAGTTAAACCAATAGGTGTATCTACTCAATTCTCAGTATTATCTGGAATCATTCATAGTTCAATTGATAAAAATGTTATAGTAGAAGACCCATTAAGAGAATCTGGTTATAGTAGTGCAAATGCCTATTACGATAAAAACGATGGGAAACTGGCAAAAGCTATAAAACATCCTTTAAATTATGACTTTATATTTGTTTTAGCTATTCCAGTTGGCGGTTATATAGGATATGAGTTATTAAAAAGAAGAAAGAAATCTGAAGCACTTGATACAAGCTCTAATTTGAAAGTATGCGAATTGGGAGATGATACAAGTTTTATTAAAAATTATGCTCCAAGCTTTATTGAAGGATTCTTATTACTATATGGAGCTAGAATGGCAGATGGATGCACAAGTGGTCATATGATGAGTGGAATGATGCAAGGAAGTGTTAGTGGTTATGTGTTCGCTGCTTCTGTTTTTGCCACAGCAATACCATCCTCACTAATAGTAAAACATCTTAAGAATAAATCTAAGTAGGGAGGTTATTTAAAATGAAAATATTATTAGCAATATTACTTGGTGGTTTCTTTGGTTTTGCACTTGCATATGTAGGAGCTACTGGTTTTAAAAATATATTAAAAATGTTAAGACTTGAAGATTTATCTTTAGCCAAAATAATTTTATTTGCTATAGGTTTTTCTAGTGCTTTACTTTCACTGACAGCAATGTTAGGAATATTTGATGTATCACATTTATCTATTAAAACTATGAATTTAGGAGTTATTATAGGTGGATTAATATTTGGTATTGCCTTTGGCTCTATAGGTACTTGTCCTGGTACATGTATTGGTGCTATAGGTAGCAAAGGAGTTAAAAAAGCAATTTCTGCTGTTATCGGAGGATTAGTTGGTGCATTTGCATTTACTATGTCCTATGGTCCACTAAAAAATATAGGATTATTTGATATGTTAAATCTAGGAAAGCTAACTCTATTTAATATATCTGATAAATATCCTTCAGTTTTTAATACTGGATATTTAGGTTTACTATTAGTAGGTATAATTTTTATGATTGGAGCTTACTTACTACCAAAACATATTTTAAAATAAACTATATAAAAAGAAAAGCATCTTGAATTATACATTTGTATATTTAAGCATGCTTTTTCTTTAATTACTTATATATCGCTCTATCTTATTCTTTCTAAGATCTCTTTACATACTCTCTCTCCGCTTTCAACTGCTCCATTCATATATCCTTGATAATATATAGAGGTTTGATCACCTGCAAAAAAGCAATTACCTTCACTTTCACCTTCTACTCCTGCAAATTTTGTATATTGTCCTAACTTATAATACGGATATGACCCTAATGTCCAACGATTACCAGTCCAATAATCTAATATGGCTTTTCCATTCCATTTAGCATTACGCCTTGGTATAACTCTATCTAATCTATTAATAAACGTTTCTACATATTGTTTTATATACTCTTGATTATTATAAGAAGCACCAATTTTTCCTCCTGTATTATTAACAAGTATCCCCTTAGTTCCTAACTGTCCACAACTTCCCTCCCTTGTAACTTGATATCCAATATTACAATAAGTAGTACCGTTATTATTAACTCTTCTCCAATATCTGCTTGTAAACTGTACATTTAATTTTGTATTAGTTCCCATGGCCAGTTCATCTATAGCCTGTTTTTTCAATTCACTAAAACCAGCTTTATCATAGTTAACGCTGAGCTTAAGAACACTAAAAGGAATAGTTAAAACCACTATATCTGCAAGCACGCTTGCTACCTTACACGCACTTTGAAATACTAGTTTGTATTTATCATATTTCACCTTCGATATAGATAAAAGTTGCGTCTTAAATTTAACAGTTCCTTTCGGGAGTGCCCTATATAATCTTCCTGGGAGCTGATCATTTCCCCCTTTAATATGATACATTCTATCAGAACTACCAAATATATTAAAAGCATTTTCTTCTCCTGAACCAAGTAATCTTACTATATTAAGAGCACTTTGAGTATTAGTTTCTGCTCCATACTCCGCTGAATATGCTACATCTAATAGCCTTCCTAAATTAGAATTAACACCCTCTGGAATGATTTGATTAATCCACTGCCTAACAGATATATTATCTAATTCATATCCTCTATTTGTATATTTATTATAAAGTGTTGGAAATTTTACATCTTCATAATCTTTTCTAACTCTGGGATAAACACTTAGCCAATCTTTACTTGCTTCATCATAAGAATATGGTTGTCCATTAAAAAAATAAAAAGGCTTGTTTTCTTTCTTATCGATATCAATAAGATTTTCCAACTTTAAGCCTATCTCTTTAGCCAACTCTTTAATTTCATTATGTTCAGAATCTATTAGTTCTCCTCCATGCTCAGCAATTTGATTATCTAAAAAGTAGTTCCTTATACTAAAACATCTTCCTCCTACTCTTTCAGATGCTTCAAATACCTTGCACTTTATTCCAGATTTAAATAACCTATATGCACAGGTCAATCCGGCAAGTCCTGCCCCTACAATAACAATTTTAGGTTTCTCTTTCTTATGATCTCCCTCCATCTATTCACCACCAATAAAATCCTTATCCTAATATTATATGAAATAAAGTTTATTTTGTTTATCGTTATTAAAAAAATAATAGACGTAAGTTTATAAAACTTATGTCTATTATCCAATTCTTAATTATTATAAACACATACCAAAAATCTTATAAACATCTTCTTGGTCTAAAGGTACATAAGCATATTGTAAATTTCCATGCTTAACTGCTGCAGCAGCCATTTCTTTAAATTTTGAATCATCAATTCCAACTTCTCTTAAAGTCATTGGAATACCACATTCCTTAAAGAAATTTTCTGTTGCATCTATTGCTTCATTAGCAAGAGCAAATTTATCTTCATTGTAAGGTAAATGCCATACATTTATTGCATAATCTACAAACTTATCAACAGTTTCATCATTTAATATATATCTCATCCAACTTGGTGTTAATATTGCAAGTCCTACACCGTGAGTTATATCATAATGAGCACTTAATTCATGCTCCATTGGATGACAACTCCATGCTCCAACTTTCCCGCTTCCAGTAAGTCCATTTAAGGCCATAGAACTAGCCCACATTAAGTTTGCTCTAGCTTCATAATTTGTTGGGTCTTTTAAAGCAATAGGGCAATATTTTATGCAAGTCTCTAGTAATCCTTCTGACATCTTATCTTGAACATAAGCATCCTTAGTCTTATTAAAATAATTTTCAAATACATGAGACATAATATCTGCTGTACCTGCTGCTGTTTGAATTGCTGGTAAAGTATATAAATATTCTGGGTCTAATATTGAAGTTTTAGGAGCCATACAGATTGCACCTGTTCCTAATTTCTCATTAGTATCCATCTTTGAAATAACTGCTCCCTTATTCATTTCTGAACCAGTTGCTGCTAATGTTAAAACTGTTACTATAGGTAGTGCATTTGTTATCTTTGATGAATCAAGAACTATGTCCCAAGTATCTCCTTCATAGTAATATCCAGCAGCTACTACCTTTGAACAATCTATAGTGCTACCTCCCCCTACAGCTAAAATAACATCTATATTATTTTCTCTACAAAGGTCTATACCTCTTCTTACAGTTTCAATTCTTGGATTTGGTTCGATACCACTTAATTCAACTATGTTAAAATCCTTTAATAATTCTTGAACCTTATCATATATACCATTCTTCTTTATGCTTCCTCCACCATAAGCAAGTAATACATTTCTACCATATCTTTTTAAAACTTCCGGTAGATTAGATATTTGTCCTTTCCCAAATAGCATCTCTGTTGGAGCGCCAAATCTAAAATTATCCATTTTTATTCCTCCTGTAATATTCACTAAACTTATTATTTTGCTTTGTCTAAGTTTTTACTCATATTTAATTAAATACGTATTTATATTCCTTGCTTAAACAACATCATGATGTCTAATTTTTCTATTTTAATTCCATTATAAGGGTTATACTTAACTATAAGTCAATACTTTTATAAATTTTCCTAAATTTACTCAATAAAAAATAATGCAATTATCTTTTATTAAAATAATTGCATTATCTAATCTACTTACTATATTTTATTAACTCCCATACATTAAAGTTAATTTTCTATTTGATTTTCTTATATACCTAAATGCTACAACTACTGTAAATACCTCACTAAAAGGTACTGTTAGCCATATTCCAACATCTCCAAAAATCATAGGAAGTAATACTATAAATATTACTATTAATATAGCGCCTCTTAAAGCTGATATAATAGCAGAAGTTTTTGCATCTTCTATAGCAGTAAAATATGCTGACGATAAAATATTTAATCCATTTACTATAAACGCTATAGAGTAAACTCTAGTTGCTTCTACCGTTAAGCTAACTAAAGAATCATCACCTTCTGTAAACATAGCAATAAGTGTTTCTCCTCCAAATGCCATAAGTATAGTACTTAATACACCTATTATAGAAATAGTTATAACTGAAATCTTCATTAATTTTTGTATACGGTCTTTGTTTTTAGCGCCATGGTTAAAACTTATAATAGGACTTATCCCATTACATATACCTGAAAATACAGCTGTTACTAATGAAGATATATAAAGTATTATCGAGAAAGCTGAAACTCCCATTTCTCCTATTTTTATCATTAACACAATATTAAAAATATAATTTGAAAAAGCTACAGCAAACTGAGTTATTCCCTCGGAAGAACCGTTATAAAATATCTTTATTACCTTCTTTATATCAAAGCTAGTTTTAACAAACTTAAGTATTGAATCTTTCCTTAAATATTGAACTAAAGAAAATATAAATCCTATTGTAAAAGCAAGTCCTGATGCAACTCCGGCACCTGCTAATCCCCATCCAAATTTCACTATAAATATATAATCTAATACTATATTAAGAGCCGCTCCAATTATATCTGCTACCATAGCATGATTTGGCTTTCCCATTACCCTTAAGTTTGCACTTAAATAAGAACTCCCTACAAACGTTGCTAGAAATAAGCATAGAGCTCTTAAATACTCAATAACTAATGGCATAAGCTCCTCACTTGAACCTAATATTCTAGCAATAGTAGGTGTAAATGCCAAAGTAAACACAGATAAAGCTAAAGTTATAGCTGTAAGTATATAAAATGCTAAACTAAAACTCCTTCTTGCTTCTTCTTTATCTCCTCTTCCCAAATCTATACTTGTTATAGTTCCTCCACCTATTGCGACCATAGTTCCAAGTGCCATTGCAACTCCAAAGAAAGGCATAGCTAAATTTACTGCCGAAAGTCCAGCAGCTCCAACTACATTACCTACAAATATCCCATCTATCACTATATAAAGTGAAAACACTATCATCGCAATTACTGAAGGAATTGAATACTTAACAAACAATTTTCCTATTGACTCTTTTCCTAATGTTAAATCCATACAACCACTCCTCCATAAAAGATAATAAGGTATAGTGTAACACTATAGTCAACTTATTTTTATCTTTAATTTATAGGATATGACTATATAGAAATTTAGTTGTTTTTATATCTTTACTTTTATTGATATCTTAATTAAATATTCATCATATCCCGAAACCGACAATTCATCTAAAAGTACATCTTCATAAAAATAACCTTCAAGCTCTAAATTGTTATCCTTAACGAATTTAAGTATTCTCTCATAGCTTTGATCTATGGTATAAAAACCTTTATTATGATATGCAATTAAATATAATCCTGCTTCTTTCTTATATAGCTTTATATTTTCATTTCCTTCATAAATTCGTGTATAGAAATAATCATAATTTTCATACATACCTTTTTTTATATTTTCTAAATGTATCATTTCTCCCATACTATGTGGACTATATATTTCATTTTTATCACAATATTTAACATGATTAGCTATCGCCTTTGCAAGACTCTTTTCATTTGTTACATTACAACATTCCGTTAAAACTAATAATTCTTCTTCACATCTTTCAATAGAAATTTTATTTGTATCTATATTAAAGATATCTTTTGTTATAGAAAGCTTGCCCTCTATTACTTTCTTCATTTTAATCAAAGAATTAATTTTTTCATCTATTATATTCTTCTCCTTTTCAAGAAGAGAAATAAGTTCCTTTGGACTTCTTTTATCCAAATATGATTTTATATCTTTTAACGACATATCAAGTTCTTTTAAAGTAGATATAACATAAAATACTTCGATTTGAAAAACAGAATAATATCTATAATCATTATCTAGTTTTATTTCTGGAGAAAATATTCCTATCTTATCATAATAAAATAACGTATGCTTAGTAACACCTACAAGCTTTGCAAACTCACCGGTAGTAAAATAATTTTGTTTATTTTTATTCATATTTAAAGCACCTCAATAAATAAATCGATCTGTTAAGTTATATGAACATTGCTCTTCTCAGCCCAAGGAAATACAAT
>OLNJ01001185.1_pt1 | contig 14928 bp, 16 predicted proteins | sample 1672191 | NCBI WGS metagenome assembly OLNJ01 (sample SAMEA3136657, study PRJEB25190) | human gut metagenome | biome: human gut; feature: human-associated habitat; material: faeces | place: Austria | collected 2013 | reverse complement strand
AAACCTTTATTGATAATTTAATTTCATATAATATAAAGAAATTCTTAACAAATCTTTATAAAAACAAATAAAAAATAGAGTGATATAAAATCACTCTATTTTAAAATACACTTATCTTCGTTTGTTCTTTGCTTTAACTTCTCTTCTTGCTTTTTTCATCTTTGATATGCTACCAAACATATTATTGATTTTTTCTTTTTCTAAAGATTTTGAATTTAGCTCTTGATATTTAAGTTCTTTATTAATTTTTTTATAGCTTTGTAATCTTTCTTCATCAAGCTCACCATTTTCTATAGCTTTTCTTACTGCACATCCTGGTTCACTTTCATGCTTACAGTCTGAAAATTTACAATCTCTTGCTAAACTATCAATATCAGCAAATGATTTATCTAAATCTGCTGTAATCAATTGTAGTTCCCTCATTCCTGGAGTATCTATAACTACTCCACCATCTGGTAAAATTAAAAGCTGCCTAAATGTAGTAGTATGTCTTCCTTTATCATAATTGCTTATTCCTCCAGTTTCAAGAAGTTCTTCTCCCATTAATTTATTAATAAGAGTTGATTTTCCTACTCCTGATGCTCCTATAAATGCTACTGTTTTATCTCTTCCTATATATCGCTTTATTAATTCATAACCTTCTCCACTCATTGAGCTTGTTACAATAACTTCTATACCTATGGCAACTGATTCAACTTCTAATTGCTTCTCTAATATATCATCGCAAAGGTCTGACTTAGTTAATACAATTACAGGAGTAGCCATACTATCCCAAGCTACTGAAATATATCTTTCTAGTCTACGAATATTAAAATCATTATTAAGAGCCATACATATAAAAACAGTATCTATATTAGCTGCTACCACCTGTACATCTCTTCTAAAACCTGCAACCTTTCTTTCAAATGCGCTCTTTCTTCTTAACACCTTATGAATTATAGCATTGCCAGTTAAATCATTTAATCTATCAACCATTACCCAATCGCCAACAGCTGGAAAATTTTCTGTACCTAAAGCTTCATATTTAAACCTTCCTGAAACTTCAGCCCATACTTCTCCTTCTTCGGTAATTACTTTATACTTATCCTTATGCTGAACTGATACTCTTGCTAAATATAAGTTCTCATACATAGTAGCTTCTTGCTTAAATCTTTCTGTTAATCCTATATTATATAAATTTATTTTATTCAATTTTCTTTTCCTCCTACATAAATACAAATAAAAATCCTATGTGAGGAGGTATTAAGTTTTACATATGCGTAAGGTTATTTAATACCAGCTTCACCATTTAATACACTATCTAAATAAGTTCTTTTATTCATCATAAAACATCACTCCTTTTTTATTATCGAGCTTACTCTCTACTAAATAAATGTGTAACTACGTTACTTTCTCAAAAAATACTATCTATCATAGCCACTATGATTATACACCATTTATATATCCAATAAAATATATTTTATCAATTATTTAACATATATCTTTTGAATACTAAACTATTTTTGCTAACTATGATAATACTTTAAGTTCCTTTAATAATTCTTCATATTGTTTTTCATACATACTCTTTTTTTCACTATTACTTTCTATAGATATTAATGAAATAATCTCTGCTATTTTATTTCTTACTATAATTAATCTTTCTTCTTTTAACTTATCAACTTTAATTAAAATCATAAAAAAATCCCTCCTTCTTTTTTGGAGAGATAATCACTTACTTAATAACCTTTTTTAATATAACTAATCAAACTATACAAAAGCATAGTTAAATAAAACCCACTACCTTCTATTAATGAGTTAATTAAAATAGCTAAATTTATATCTGACATTCAGATAAACTTTAATTAAAGGTATATCAATTTAACAGTAATATATCTCTCAACTTTAAACAACACAAATAAAACCTCAGTAAAAATAATTTTTTACTATTCGGCCTATTTTTAAATTTAGTTGTCATATAAATCGAAAATACATTACATTCTCATCAGCTTAATACCTTTCTATAATTTAACTTACTTATATTATTATTATATTACTTTTCCTAAAATTGTCTATTACTTTTACATAACTCTTTATATTCGATATACGCTCTACACTTCTTCAATCGTACATATACCTTCTGATTTTCTTAATATTTCAATAACATGATCATATGATGTCATCTTTGGAGATGTTATCGTAAATATACCACCTACAATCGGTTCATTTATATTGTTTGACTTTATGAGTTCCATATCACTTACCTTAAGACCATTAATTTTAATAGACTTTATAAACTTTCCAATATCAGTAATAGATGAAAATTCAACATACAAAGTTATCTCCTTTGTTTTATACATTAAATTCTTTTCTAATCCATGTAAAAGTTCCATAGCAACAAAAATCATTAAGCACCCAACTATAGCTCCTGAATAATAACCTATTCCTATAGTTAACCCGATACAAGCAGATGCCCATAATCCAGCTGCTGTAGTAAGTCCTTTAACTCTATTTCTACCTGTAACTATTATTGTACCAGCACCTAAAAAACCAATTCCACTAATAACTTGTGCACCCATTCTTGATGGATCTCCACCATATTTTGTTGTTATATATTCATTTGTAATCATAACAATAGCTGATGCTACGCATACAAGCATATAAGTTCGAAATCCTGCAGGCCTATTTTTTCTTCCCCTATCTATTCCAAGAATTCCTCCACATATTAATGCTAATAACAATTTAAAAAAGGTATCTACTATTCCTAATTCACTTATTAACTCATTCATTGCTCACCAACTTTCTATTACATAATACACCTTTAGTATTCCTAACATATTTTATATCTACTATATTTATATTACCTTTAATATATTATTGTTACTTAATATTCTATAAAATACACTGACACTTTTCAATTTACTATTTTACTTAACAAATATTCATATTAAATATTAGGTAGTTATCTTTACTTCATTTAAATATTGAAATATTATAATAAATTTTACATTTTCCGTAATATTTAGATGCTAATTTTATAAAAAATAATAGCCTAATCTTATCGATTAAGCCACTATTTTTACTATTTCATCATAAACCCTATCACATATATCTTTAAACTTTTTAGTTAAGATTTTAGATATTTTTTCTGAAGCATCTATACTAGATATTTCTATTCCTATAAAATATCCTAAAACATCTCTTTTTTTCTCTCTTACTAGACTTAATAAACTTTCCTCCTGTGGCAAATTATCATAAGTTATATACTCATCACATTCATCTAATTTTTTAATAGTTATTGTGCCTGGCCTGGTCATGAAATATGTTGAATCTATTATTATAACCTCATCATTATCTTCTATTTTACTTATACAATATGATAAATCTGTTTCTCCAATGATTACTTCTATATTATCTCCTAAAGCTTCTATCTTCTCCTTTAGAACTTCTGCCACTCTAATTCCTATTCCTTCATCACAAAGATGTACATCTCCCAAACCAAAAACCTTAATCATAACTACTCCCCCTAATAATATTCCCTTAATATTATTAATGATTTTAGAAAGTATTTTATGACACAGATAAATCAATAATTATCTCATTAATTATTGTCAAATTCTAAGTTAGATTAATATACTATTATATATAGTATTATTTAAAGTGATGATATGCGAATATATATTGAATTAGAAAGTTGTAAACTTCTTGGAAGTGGTGCTGAAGGTTCCGTATACTTAAGTCCTGAAGGCTATGTACTTAAAAGCTTTAAAAGTAAAAAAGCAGCTGATAAAGAAGCTTTTATACTTAACTGTGCTAAAAACAGTAGATTTTTTCCTAATGTAATCCTTCAAGTAAGTACATTAATAATTAGAGATTATGTCGGTGGAGAAAATCTTTACGAGTATCTATCAGTCCATGGCTTATCTTATAAAGTTTCTACAGAAATTATTGATTTCATAGAAGATTTAAAAATACTTAAATTTAAAAGATTAAATATTAGAAATGCACATATTTTTATAAATGAAAAAGAAGAACTAATGGTTATTGATCCTAGAAAATCTTTTTCCAAAAACACACCCTACCCAAAAGATATAGTTAAAATATTTCTTAAGCTTCACCTATTTGATAAATTTTTAGAGGATCTAACATCCTATAAACCTGATTTACTCTCTTACTGGATTGATGCATATGAATATACAGCTAAGTTTAATAAAGTATCAAGATACGGCTAACTTATTTACTCAATAATAAAAATAAGTCGTAACTCCAATTGTTTACGACTTATTTTTTGCTAGTTAGCTAATTCAGAACTTTCAGTTATTATCTTATTAACTATTCCATAATTAATAGCATCATTAGCACTTAGCCAATAGTTTCTATCTGTATCTCTTTCAACCTTTTCTAAACTTTGACCAGTAGCTTCACTAATTATTGTATTAATTCTTTTACGCATTCTTAATATTTCTTCTGCTTCTATTCCTATATCTGTAGCCTGCCCATTAAATCCTCCTAATGGTTGGTGGATCATATATCTAGTATTTGGAAGAGAATATCTATTTTCTTTATCAGCAGCAAGATAAATTGTTATACCAGCACTTGCTACCCATCCTGTTCCTATTATTATAACCTTTGGCTTTACAAACTTTATCATATCATGTATTGTATCACCTGCTTCAACATGACCACCTTGACTATTTATGAATATCTTAATTGGTTCATCTCCCATTTCTTCGAGAATTAATAATTGTGCAATAACTCTTTCAGCTAAAGCTTGATTTATCTCTCCTGAAATAATTATAGTTCTAGATTTTAGTAATTTCTCCATAACTACATTAGGAGTTTCCTTTGTTTTTTCGTTTTTTTCATCTTTTTCAGAATCACACCCATAAATTCTCATAAAATCCTCCTTATAGAAAAAAAGTATATAAATACATTATATACTTTTATAAATTTTAAATACAATTAAATTTTACCATATTTAATTAATTATTTGTACTCATCAGTAGAAGTTGGTAATCCCTTACTCTTCAATCTTAATTCTACAGTTTCTTTAATTAGCGAATATACTACTGCAAATATTGGTACTCCTACTATCATTCCTACAAAACCTAATAATTTTGAGAATATTAAAAGTGAGAATAGTATCCAAAATGCTGATATTCCTATTGAGTCTCCAAGTATCTTTGGTCCTATAATATTTCCATCAATTTGTTGAATTATAAATACTATAAGTATAAGCCATAAAGCTTTAGTTGGTGACACAAATAATACTATAATTACTGATGGTATCGCTCCAAAAAACGGTCCGAAAAATGGTATTATATTAGTTATCCCTATAATTACTGATATCAGTAATGTATACGGCATTTTACATATAGATAAAATACAGAAAGTTAATACTCCTATTATAAGAGAATCTATAATTTTCCCTACAAGAAATTTACCAAAAGTATCATTACTTATTCTAGCGATTCTTAAAATAAATTTAGCTCTTTCATTTGGAGAAAATGCAAAAATTATTTTTCTAGATAAAGCCAAAAGTTTTTCTTTATCAATTAGCATATAGATAGATACGATAACTCCAATGAATATTGAGAATAAACTTGAGCTAAGTCCTAATAGCATATTTCCTATAACAGGCACCATGTTAGTTATAAACGCAATTATAGCATTTATTAAGTCATTCCACTGCTTCATTAATAACTCTATAAACTGTGGCTCTAAGTCTACTTTACTTAGTAAATCATTAGTAAAATTGCTAAGATCTTTTACATATTGAGGAATACTATTTGCCAATCCTAATATACTATCAACTAATTGCGGCAATACAAATTGTAAAAATAAGTATACCATAATCATTGCAGATAAATATGTAAGTATTAATCCAACTGATCTTTTAACCTTTTTTGACTGCTTATTAAATTTATCCCATTTAGATAAGAGATTTTCATAAAACTTTAACATAAAGTTTAGTAAGTAAGCAATAGCCCCACCTATTATAAACGGTCTAAGCGTTACTATCATCCCATCAACCTTACTTGAAAACTCGTCTATATTAGACATAATCATGTATAGAAGTATGCTACAGGCTATAACAGCAAAAGAATATATTGCTATAGTCGTATATCTTTTATTCCATTCTACTTTCATTTTAACCCCCGATTTTAGTACTTTTCTTTAATTATAGCATGATATTCTATAATTACATTAATATTTACAAAAAATTAAGTTACTTAATAAAAAAATAAGAGCTGATATATCAGCTCTACTATTTCATATCATTTTTAACTATTTTATCTATAATCTCTACTCTTTCATCACCTAAATATTTAGATATATTAACATTCATATTTTTTTCTTTATATACTCTATCTCTATTAGCTTCAACTATTGCAAGTATCTTGCTTTCCATAGTTTCATATGTCATAAGATCCTCTAAATATACATCAACTATATCCTTTAAACATGTAGCTAATTCTCTAGGATTTCTATAAACTTTTCTCATAATAACTCCTTGTTAATTCTTATCTTAATTTTTCATCTATATTATATATCAATAATTTTATTATGTATAGTAAGTGAAGCTCTAAATCTTTGATTTAGTTATCTGAATTTACTCCTACGAACCTAGGTGAGTATTGAATTTCCTTTAAAAGTTTCTAACTCTTTTATTTAGTTAACTAAACTTAAGCGAATAATTAAAACAGTTATGATAAAAATACTATTATATCAATATGTTTGGAGGTAATCATTTTGAACAATTTAACTAGAAAATATATTTTAAAAATAACATTATTAGCTATATCACTATTTTTTACTGCATCTATTTTTGCTTCTGCATCTATGGACAATCCCCCAGATATTACAAAAGATTCCACCAAAAAAATTGTATATTTAACTTTTGATGATGGTCCTAGTGAAAATACAACTAAAATATTAGACATATTAAAGGAAAATGATGTTAAAGCTACATTTTTTATAATATCACCTTATATACCTAGTCATAATAAAATAGTTAAAAGGATTTATGATGAAGGTCACGCTTTAGGTAATCATACTGCTGATCATGAATTTAATAAAATATATACTTCTGAAGAAGCTTTTATGAAAAGTTTTAATAAACAACAAGAATTTATAAAATCATTAACTGGTTCTGAATGTAAAATCTTCAGATTTCCAGGCGGTTCTAAAAACACATTAGTTAGAAATGCTCATGGAAAAGACTTTAACAAAAATATAATTATTAAATTAGAACAAGAAGGTTTTCACTGCTATGATTGGAATGTTGATTCAGGTGACTCTCATGCGAGTAGCGTTCCTGTAGGTACTATTTGCAATAACATTTTAAAAGAAATGAAAGATAAGGAAGGAAATTTCAAAAATCCCGCAATAGTGCTTATGCATGATTGTCTAACTAAAAAAACTACAGTTCAAGCGTTGCCTGAAATTATTAAAATTTTTAAAGATAATGGTTATGAATTCGATACCCTAAAATAAAGTGCGAAGCCTCCTTCGCACTTTTTTAAATCTCGTCTAAAGCTCCCACAATCACTTTTTTCAAAAAACACCTCAGAAAGCTTTCTTAATAAATTTAACTATATCCTATTATTATCAAATAATTTATATCTTTGGCTAAATATTGAAATTTAGACTTTCTTAGTCTATAATTTCTATTAAGATTTAATATGAAAGGAGATTCTTATGCCTAGTTTAGTTTTAGAGGGTGGTACCTTTAGACCAATTTTTAGTGCTGGAGTTATGGATGCTCTTTTAGATAACGATATTATGTTTCCTTATTGCATTGGTGTTTCTGCTGGAATTACTAATGGTGTTTCTTATATCTCCAAACAAAAAGGAAGAAATTTAGAAGTAATAGAAAATTATCGTAATGATAAAAGGTATTTTGGAGTAAGTAACTTTTTTAAATGCAAAAGTATATTTGGATTAGATTTCACCTTTGACGAAGTTCCTAATAAACTTAATATTTTTGATATGGATACATACAAAAGTTATGAAGGTAAAGTCCTAGTAGGAGTTACTAATGCTAAAACAGGTAAAGCGGAATATTTAGATGGTAAAGAACTTGATAATACAGCTCAAATGCTTAGAGCCACTTGTGCTATTCCAATATTCTTTCCTGTAATAAAAATTAATGATAATGAATATTATGATGGCGGTCTCTGTGACCCTATTCCTATTAAAAAAGCTATTGAAGATGGTAATGAGAAACATCTAATTATTCTTACAAGACCAAAAGGATATATTAAGAAGCTTAGTAAAAATAATAGAATAGTTGCACGAATGTTGCGTAAAAAATATCCTAATCTTGAACATATTCTACTGACTAGACATGATTTATATAATGAAACAGTTAGATTCTGTGAAGAATTAGAACATCAAGGAAAAGCTATAATAATAAGACCCACTGCTGAAGGTGCAATAGATAGCTTTGAAAAAGATACAACTAAACTTCGCGCTGCTTATAACCATGGTTATAATATGGCTATTGAAAATCTAGATAAAATCAAAGCATTATTCACGTAGGTTTTATCAACAAAATATATTTACCTCCATTACTACACATTTCTAATTTAAATTATAAATTTAACTAAAGACAAAAATATTTTATTTATCTATAATTAAATAAACATAAGAAAACTTAATTAATGAAAGGATGTATTAATATGAATTTAAATGATAAAGTAGCTTTAGTTACTTCTGCAACGAGAGGTATAGGTTTTGCAAGTGCTTTAAAACTAGCTGAAAATGGTGCTACAGTTTATATGGGAGTAAGAAGATTAGAAGCAACTCAAGAGATTGTAGATAAATACCCTAATCTTAAAATGATTCCTGTATTCTTTGATGCTTATAAAGTTGAAAGCTATAAAGAAATGGTTCAAACCGTTATCGAAAAAGAAGGTAAAATTGATATATTAGTAAATAACTTTGGAACTGGAAGACCTGAAAAAGATTTCGATCTTGTTAATGGTGATGAGGATGCCTTCTTTGAAATAATCGAAAGTAATCTAGGAAGTGTTTATAGAATATCTAAATTAGTAGTACCTCATATGATTAATAATGGTGGTGGAAGTATTGTTAATATATCTTCTATTGGAGGAAGTGTTCCTGATATTTCCAGAATAGGTTATGGTGTATCTAAAGCTGCTGTAAACAATATAACTCAACAAATAGCTATGCAATACGCAAGAAATAATATAAGATGTAATGCTGTATTACCTGGATTAACGGCTACAGATGCTGCCATAGACAATATGCCTGAAGACTTTAGAAAATCATTCTTATCACATGTTCCTTTAAACAGAATGGGAACTCCTGAAGATATGGCTAATGCTGTATTATTCTTTGCAAGTGATATGTCATCATATGTTACAGGTCATATAATGGAAGTTTCAGGGGGATATCATTTAGGAACTCCTCAATATGCTGATTTTGTTGGACGAAAAATGGTAGAGCAATAATTTAATTATTAAAGAGTACTTTAACTAGTGCTTAATACTAATATAAAAAACTCATTACTTAGCATTTCTATTTTTATTAGAAACTACTATGTAACGAGTTTTTAAATTTTTTATACTTTTCTATACTATATTTGATTTGTCTAAATTTAAACTAGTCATATCTCTATTCTTTAAATATTCAAGTTCAACCGGTTCACTTAAATAAAATCCTTGTATAAGCTTATACCCATATTCTTTTAACATATCTAACTGGCTTTTATTTTCTACGCCTTCTACTACTATACTAATATTTAGTTCTTTTGATAAATTCAATATATGTTTAAGAATAACTCTCGCTCTGCTGCTATCCTCTAATTGTGATGTTATACATCTATCAACTTTTACACAATCTGCATTAAATTCAATTATTCTATCTATATTTGAATATTCTCTTCCAAAGTCGTCAATAGCTATTTCTATTCCTATCTTAGATAATTCATTTAATACTTTCTTTGATTCTTCTAAATCTTTAACATTTGAGTTTTCTATAACCTCTATACATATCCTATTAGGTGAAATATTATATTTATCTAATATCTCCTTTGTATTTTTTACAAAGTTACATCTTTTTAAGTGCAGTAAAGATACATTAATGCATACTTTCCCAAAGTTAATATTATCATCAGTCAACATTTTCACAGCTTTACACGCTTCTTCAAAGACTATATCACTAATCCTATATAATAAATTATACTCTTCTGCTATTGGAATAAATATATTGGGCTGTATTATTCCAAATTTATTATCTTTTAATCTTATTAATAATTCTATCTTTTCCATTATTCCTGTTTCTATATTATAAATTGGCTGATATACAAACGTAAAACTATTATTTCTTATAGCAGTCTTAATAATTTGTACAATTTTAATTTCACTTAAATTATTCATTAAATCGCCACCTTCAAATATTATGATTACTACTTACATTGCTAAATAGTTTTAATTTTCAGTATTTTCCATTACTATCTTTGTTTCAAATATATAATTATCATGCTTCCTAGTAACTACACCATTATATTCATCAACAATTTTATTTATCTGTGCAATACCTCTGCCTAACAATCCTTTTCTTTTACTACTAAAATATTCGTTATCTATTAACTCTATATTTCCACTCATAGAATTTTTAATTAATATTATTAAATTTTTTTTTACAGTAATAATTTTTATATTTATAAACCTATTTGATTTAGTTCTCTCACAAGCTTCAATAGCATTATCTAAAAGATTACCTAATAATCCACATAAATCTATATCATCTATATGTATAGTCTCTGTTATGTTAACACTTATTTTTACATCTATATTTTTATCAACTGCAACAATTATTTTAGAATTAATTATTGCATTTAAAACATTATTATTAGTTGTTATAAAGCTCTTGTATTTTCTATCATAATTAATACTATTTGATATTTCACCTAAGTATTTGCCTGCTTCCTCGTATCTTTTTTCTTTTAACATATACATAGCTACATTTATATGATTCTGCCAATCATGCTTCCATTGAGTCATTTCGTTATATATTGTTCTAATTTCTTTGTTATATTTACTATCAGCTTCAAGCTTATTCAAGTTGCATTCAGTAATAATTAGCTTTTTAGATTTTTCGTAAGATAAATTTAAAATTCTTATTAATAAAAAATGAGAAATTAATATTGCTATTGCTACAAAAGCACTTTCATTCCCTATACTTTTCCCAACATAGATAAATCTGTTCATTAATATGTTATCCGCGCTAGCCATAATAATATTACTTATTGTTATTACAGGTAACACACTATTGTCCTTAAGCTTTATATATTTAAATATTCTAGAGAAAATGATTAAACTAATAAGATATATAATAATTTTTGCAGTTACGATATATTTTTTAACAAAATCTATATTTATCGCTAATGTAGTAGGTATACCTTTCACTGTTAAATATATATAAAAAAATAATATATTCATAGTTGCTATTAAGATTATATATGTAGATACTAAGTATAACTTTTCCCAAATTGAGCCTTTTTTATAAATAAACAAATAAATAATACTTGGTACTAAAGTAATCAGTTCAGTGACCATTATTGTGTTATATTTTTCTAGCCATACTGACATTAGAACTGTAGTTAGTATAATAACTATTAAAGTTCCTATAATTATGTTTATTTTACTAATTTTTTTCTTAAACTCTAATTTTCTTCCTAAAAACCAATTCATTACGATTGAATAAATTAATAATTTGAATAAATCCGAAGCATAATTACTATTAAACGTCATTGCAATTTCTCCTTTAAAACCAATCACTCAGTTTTTGCAAAGTAATTAATAAAGGTATTATATGTATTATCCATTCTTGTTTTACTTATAGGAATTTTAATATCATCCTCTAATAGCAAGCTGTTCTTGTTTATATTTTTAACATACTTAATATTTACAATATAAGACCTATGACATCTAACAAAATTTTCTTTAGGCAATAGCTCCTCTAATTGACTAATTTTCCTATTAAAAGTATATATTTCATTCTTACTATGAATATCAATGTAATGATCAAAAGCGATAATATAGAATATATCATCATAGTCTATCTTAAATATATTTTTACCTTTTGATAAAAGTAAAAATTGTTTAGCATTTTTATCTTTTTCTAATTTTTCTTTTACTCTATCTAAAACATTAAAAATTTTCTCATCATTAATTGGTTTTAGTAGATAGTTAAATGCTGCTACGTTATATCCATCAAACACATAATCATCTATTCCACTAATAAAAATAATTATTACATCACTATCCTTTAATCTTATATTTCTAGCTAACTCCATACCAGACATACTTTTCATTCGAATATCTAGAATGATAACATCGTATACCTCTTCATATTGCCAACTAAATAGAAATTTTTCTGCAGATTCAAATATATCTATTTTATATTCAATATTATTCTTATCTGCCCATCTTTTTATATAATCTTGATTAATCTCTGCCTGAATTATTTCATCTTCACAAATTGCAAATTTTATCATACCAGACCCCTTCAGTTAAAAATAAAATTTTTCTATATCATTGATATTAATTTAAAATACATCCGTCATAAATTTATGTTTTTTTACATTTTCGCTTAATCTATGATAAAGTATCTTAAATAAATTAATCTATTTTCTTCGTGTAATAATTATTTTTATTCGCAAATTTTTATTCATATTATAAATCTAACAAAATAAATTCATTAAATTTGCACAGTCATTATATTAGTTTTTCCATCTCAGCAATAAAAATACTCAAGAGCTCTTATTACAAAAAAAATAGATAGCAAGTCGCTATCTATTAATGTAAAATTTCTATTTCAAATTTAATCTTAATATTATGGCAGTTGATTACCTGCTGCTCTGTATAATTCATACCATTCTTGTCTTGTTAATTCAACTTCTGAGGCTTTACATATATCTCTTAAACGTTCAGTATTAGTAGTACCAACTATTGTTTGTATTTTTGCTGGATGTCTTAATATCCAAGCAGTAGCTATAGCTGAATTAGTTACATTTTTCTTTTCTGCAATTTCATTTATCTTTGCATTTAACTCTGGGAACTTATCATTATTTAAGAATACACCTTCAAAGAATCCATATTGGAATGGAGACCAAGCCTGAATAGTTATATCCTTAAGTCTGCAATATTCTAATATACTTCCATCTCTATCTATTGAAGGCTCTACCTTCATATTTACGTTTATTCCGGAATCTATTATTCCAGTATGCATTAAGCTAAATTGTAATTGATTTATCATTATCTTATTTTTCAAATACTTATTTAAAAGCTCAATCTGCATTGGATTATGATTGCTTACACCAAACTCTCTTACCTTTCCTGCTTTAAATAATTCTTCAAATGCTTCTGAAACTTCTTCAGGTTCCATCAAAGTATCTGGACGGTGTAATAATAATATATCAAGATAATCTGTCTTTAATCTCTTTAATATTCCATCAACAGAACTTATTATATGTTCTTTTGAGTAATCGTAAAATCCTGGTCTTATTGAACACTTACTTTGAATTATCATTTTTTCTCTTAAGCTTGAATTCATCCCTATAGCTTCTGAAAAAATCTCCTCTGATCTTCCTTTGCCATAAATATCTGCATGATCAAAGAAATTAATCCCTTCCTCTAACGCTATATTAATTAACTTATTTACATCTTCCTTTTCCATATCTGCAATTCTCATACATCCTAAGCCTATGCTAGAAGCTTTAATATCAGTTGTACCTAAAATTATATTTTTCATAATATTTTCCTCTCACTTTCTACTCCCTATTTTTTATTAACTCTTTCTTACGTACTACAAGTGTTTCACATTTATCCTAGTCAAACATTTTATCATTTCCTGACATGATATTTTTACATCATTTCTATAGTACTACTTCTATCCTATCATCTAAACATTTTCATAGTCAAATATTAATTGTTAATATAAATTAAATTTAATCTATTAACCTTAACTTTTATTCTCTTTCGTTATATAATATTTTACATAATAAGTAATATAAATTTAATTAGGTGAACGGAGAAAATTTATGAGTAAAGAAAAAAATAAAATTCCATCGATAAGTATTATTTTAATAATTATTTCTTTTTTTATTATGACTGTAAGCAAAGCTGTTGGAATAGTATTAATTACTGCAATAATACTATTTAATATTTTAAAGCAAAAATACCTTATTAATGTTATAAAAGGTAATAGAGCTTATACAGCTAAGGATTACGCTACAGCAATTGAGGAATATAAAAAAGCTGGTTCTTCTAAGTATGCAAATGCAGGAATTATTAGAGGCTACATCTTAATCGAGCTAAAACATGGGAATCCTGATAGAGCTAAAGAAGTTTTAGATAAACTTTTAGCAGAAAGAAAATTCAAAGACCATGAAATGCTTAATTTAAATGTATCTAAAGCTTTAATACTCTGGAAAACTGGTAATCTTGAAGTTGCTATTAATAAGCTTAAAGATTTATTATCAAAAGAAAAAAGTTCTTATATTTACGAGACTTTAACGTCTTTATTACTTATAGCTGGCCGTGTTGAGGAATCTCTTGAATTACTAAAAGAAGGCCTAGAGTATGATGACAGCAATAATATATTAAAATCAAATTTTGGTGAAGCTAACTTTAAGCTTGGAAATACTGAAGTTGCTGAAGAAACTTTTGCCTCATTATTAGAAGAAAATATTTTATTTATTGAACCTTACTACTTCTACGCATTAATACTTAAACAAAAAGGTGAAAGTGAAAAAGCTATTGAATTATTAGAAAAAGCATTAGATACTAATGATTCATTGCTAACAACTGTTTCAAAAGATTCTGCAGAGAAAGTTTTATATGAATTAACACCAAATATATAAAGGGGCTGTATCAAAAAAAATTTGATATTTGCCGATAAAGAAAAGGAAGTTCG
>OLNJ01001182.1_pt1 | contig 14982 bp, 10 predicted proteins | sample 1672191 | NCBI WGS metagenome assembly OLNJ01 (sample SAMEA3136657, study PRJEB25190) | human gut metagenome | biome: human gut; feature: human-associated habitat; material: faeces | place: Austria | collected 2013 | reverse complement strand
ATATCTTCGACCGTGGCGGCGGCGCTGCCAAGATTATGGACCGCCTGCTCACCTATCATTCGCTCGACATCCAATGGGGCAACCACGATCTGCTGTGGATGGGCGCCGCTGCCGGCGAGCCCGCCTGCATTGCCACGGTGCTGCGCAACAACCTGCGCTACGACAACTACGAGATTCTCGAGAACGACTACGGCATCTCGCTGCGCGAGCTCGTCGCCTTTGCCGATGCCACCTACACCGCCGGTGAGTCCATCACCCCGCTGATCAAGGCCATCAACGTGCTGCTCTTTAAGCTCGAGGGCCAGATTATCCAGCGCCACCCCGAGTTCGATATGACCGACCGCCTGTTACTCGACAAGATCGACCACGACACCGGCACGGTCACGCTCGCCGACGGCAGCGTGTGGCCGCTCACGACCAACGACTTCCCCACCGTCGACCCGGCGGACCCCTATACGCTCACGTCTCAGGAGCAGCACATCATCGACAAGCTCGTGTCCGAGTTTGTCACCGCCGATCACCTGCATCGCCATATCGATTTCCTCTATTCCCACGGCTCGATGTACAAGGTCGCCAACGGCAACCTGCTCTTCCATGGCTGCGTGCCGCTCAACGAGGACGGCACCTTTAGCAGCATGAACTGCCTGGGCACCTGGCACGCTGGCCGTGATTATCTCGATTTTTGCGACCACATCGCCCGCCGCGCGTGGCGCGTGGGCGACCGCGATGCCCTCGACTGGATGTGGTACCTGTGGATTGGCTTCAATTCGCCCGCCAGCGGACGCCTGGTGCGTACCTTTGAGCGCGCCTATATCGCCGATAAGAGCACCTGGGTCGAGCCGATGGACCCGTACTTTACGCTTACCAAGTCGCCCTCGGTCTGCGATGATATCATGCGCGAGTTTGGCGTCGCGCCCATGGCATGCTCGCCGACCGGCCACATCATCAACGGCCACACGCCCGTTAAAACCACCAAGGGCGAGCAGCCCATCCGCGCCGAGGGCAAGCTGCTGGTCATCGATGGCGGCTTCTGCCGCGCTTACCATCCCAAGACGGGCATCGCCGGCTATACGCTCATCTCGAGCTCGCGCGGCTGCCGCCTCAAGTCGCACCGGGCCTTTACGACGGTTGCCGAGGCACTTACGCGCAACGTGGACATCGAAAGCGAGACCAACCGTTTTGACCAAGCAGACCGTCGCCGCATGGTGAGCGACACCGATACTGGCGCCAAGATTCGCAGCCAGATCCAGGATCTGCGCCAGCTGCTCGATGCATATAGAAACGGTGCTATCGAAGAGCGCGTCTAGCCCCACCCGCGGGGATTGGCTAAACTTGCTGAGTTTGTCATCCCCACGGCGTCCCCGCGCCACCCTAAGGCAGGTACCATGCAAAAGCTCCTTGCGCAGATTATGAAATTTGGCGTCGTCGGTGTCATTGCCACGGTTATCGACTTTGGCATTATGAATCTGCTCCACTACGGTCTGGGCCTCAACATCCTAATCGCCAACACCAGCGGCTTTATCATCTCACTCATCTTTAACTACCTCGCAAGCATGAAGTACGTGTTTGCGCACAAGGAAGGCATGAGCCGCCGCCGCGAGTTCATCATCTTCGTCGTGCTGTCCGTGATCGGTTTGGTGCTCAACGACGGCATCGTGCTGACGCTCAACGCCGGCCTGGGACTCGAGGCCAATATCGCCAAGATCTGCGCCACCGCGCTTGTCATGGTCTACAACTTTGTGACCCGAAAAATCTTCCTGGAGGGCGACGAGACAAAATAGCTCGAAACCCCTGCAGCATTACGGCGCCCACGGACGACGCGCACTCAGCGCAGTATCGTCCGTGGGTGTCGCTCGTTTACGGGCAAATTTTCAACGTTTGCGGATTAGCTCTTGAAAATTTGGCGAGTTCATATAGTTCTTGGCAAAGACCTTACGTTTCCCTTGTAAAAGCTCTAAAGTATCCTCTGCTCGATTCATCAACGCATTGGATGTGATTACGTGCGCAAGGCGCTGGCACAACCTCATACCAAGCAGTTCCTCAAGTTTGCTGTCGTGGGTCTTATCTCCTTTGGCATCGACTGGGGCATGCTCATTGCGCTCGTCGAGCTGTTCCACCTCGACTTTTTGATGAGCACCACGGTTTCGTTTATCACGTCCGTCGTGGTCAACTACTGGCTCAGCATGAAGTACGTGTTCGACCACCGCGAGGGCATGAGCCGCAAGCGCGAGTTCACGATCTTCACCATCCTGTCGGTGATCGGCCTGGGCCTCAACGACCTGTACATGTTTGTGGGCGTCACGTTTTTGAGCATCGGCTACCAGGCCATGAAGGCCATCGCCACGTTCCTCGTCACCTGGTACAACTACTTCAGCCGCCGCTTCTTCCTCGAGGGCGCACGGTCGTAGTCGATTCACTATTTGCTTGAATGTATAACCGGTTGGAATTCCCGTTCCAACCGGTTTTTTTGTTTACCGAGAGACCCGGTGGCCCAGTCCCATTCGCACGAAAAACAGGCGGCCCGGATGTTTGTCCGAACCGCCCGTATGGTGCGATATGTCGAGGCCTCTAGCCTGTTACGTAATACCAGACCACGTTGTCGCCGTTGGAGAGAACGTAGTTGCTGCAGGCCGTCATGGGCGTTGTGCCGTTTACGGAGTACATCCAGCCGCTCGTGCCGCCGTACTGTTTTTCGGCCAAACCACCAATCGCAGAAACATACGTGCCGTACGACGAGCCGCGTGCGTTGACAGAAAGGCCCAGCGCGCACAGGGCATCGTAGACGGTAGCGCCTTCGTTAAAGGTAAAGGTGCCACCAGAGGACACAGGATTGCCCACAGCACTCGATGTGACCGAAACCGTCACCGTTACGTAGTTGGACTCCTGCGAGCCGCCCTGACCGCCCGAGGAGGCGTTTCCACCATTAGAGGATGAGGCTCCATCAGACGACTGGCCACCGCCCGAAGAAGCACCGCCAGACGCATTGGAAGTATCACCGGCTCCCGTATTTTGGGCAGCGGATTTATCGCCAGACTTCTTGCCGCCCCGGTCCTCGGACTTCTTGCTATCCGAGTTTTTGTCCGATTCCTTGTTTGAAGACTCGGAATCGTCCTTGGCGTCGTTCGAACCCTTGGGCTCGTCTTTTGCATCATTCGAAGATTTGGAATCCTTGGAACTAGCCTCGCCCGAAGCGGCAGACGAGCCAGACCCCTTGGTGTCCTTGGCGACGACGCTCTCCCCCGTCACGGTCTGAACGATCCAGTCAATGGACCAGGCGCCGCTCTCGGAAGGATGGACGAAGCCCAGCGAGACGACGATCAGAATGGTGCACGCGGCAGCAAGAACGCCAAGGAGCGCCTTGCGACGAGAGGCGGACGCCGCCGAAGCGGCGCCCTGTTGCTTTGCATCGTCGAACTGAATGAACGAGGAATCTGGTTGCTTGGGGTCAGCGTCCTTGGATTTATTGGACACAACCCTCACCTACCGACGTTTGGTGAACACGAACACGCCGACGATGGCGAGACCGATGACGCCGGCGGCAACGCCAACAATGGCGAGCGGGTTGGTGCCAGTCTCCTGCTCGGAAGCACTAGAGGACTTCTTAGCAGTGGTCGTGGAAGCAGCACCCGTATCGGACTTGGAATCGGACTTCTTGTCTGACTTGTTGTCCTTCTTGTCAGACTTCTTCTCATCCTTCTTGTCGGACTTGTTTTCCTTGGTCTCGGTCTTGGTCGACACCGTCGTCTTGGTCACCGGCTTCTTGCCCGGGGCAATAGCGCCGCCCTTCGAGCCGGAGCCAGAACCCGCGCCAGCGCCAGTGCCGGAACCAGTACCGGTACCAGAACCGCCGCCATTCGAACCAGCGCCACCATTACCGCCAGGGTTAACGGCATTCTTGGTCCACTTGGCATACAACGTCAGGTCGGCCGTCACCGGCGTACTGAAGTCGTACGCCTGCGTGCAAGGCTCATCGGTATACCAACCGCCGAAAGTGTAGCCATCGCGCATCGGATCGGCCGGCTTGACCAGCTTGCCATCGGACGTAGCAACAAACTTAGTGTCGCAAGCAGACCCGCCGTTGGAATTAAAGGCAACCGTCCAAGACTCAACGGCCCCAAGCTTGAACAGCGTGCCCGAGTCATTGATGTAGTACAGGTTGCCAGATGCATCGGCAATGACCGGAGAGTCACAGTACTGGTAATGGCCAGCCGCATCATAAATCTGCGTCGCCTCTGCATCGCCGAGCGTATAGCGATACACCCCACCACCAGCAGAGTAGCTGACGTAGTCCTTGCTATCCGCGCTATTAACGGTGAAGTACACATAGGTTTTGCCGCCCTGAACACTCACCAGCGGAGTAGCAGCAATACCGTTAAATCCGGCCGGTAGTTCTTTACCGTCAGCAGCGGTGACCATCGTGGTCTTACCGGTCTTCAGATTATAGAGAACCAGAGCAGATCCAGTAGCCGTCTGCCCACCGACAATCAAGTTGTCGCCAGACACCGCCGGGGCGCTCATGTTATTCGTAAGACCCAGGTCGACCGTCTTCTGCTCGCTCAGCACGCCCTTCGCCGAAAGCGAAATCACATGGAGCTTTCCGTCGTGCGTCATCTGATAGAAGGTCGAGCCATTGGACGGATCGGCGACGCAGTCAGCGTTCGCAAGGGCGCCGAGCTTCATGGTCGAAACGACATCACCCGTTGCCTTATCAATGCACTTAAGCGTACCTGCGCTCGTGGGGACGATGGCGTACTTATCCGTCAGGGCAGCGCCAGTCCAATAATAGCCCTCAGCTGCGTCGATGTTCTGCCAAGAGACTTCGCCTGTGGCGATCTTGATGCGCGTAAAGGAACCGTTGACGTATTTCTTCCCATCAGCCGTGCCTACATAGACGTACTCGCCGTCCGAAACGACGGTGCAGGAGCTCTGCGTCAAGTCCGTCAAACCAGGCGTCAGCCACTTGCAGATCAGCTTGTCTGCAATAATCGCCTGGACCGCACCGCCGTTGAGCGGAACGATGATAAGGCCATTGGTATAGATCGGACGAGAGGTATAGCTCACCTTGGAGGCAAGCGGTGCAGAGGCAACCTTTTTGCCCGTGGACGAATCGATCTTAATGAGCTCGTTCTCGGTCGCGATGTACACAAAGCCGTTAGCAATGACAGGCTCGCTGCAGTTGGCATACTGCTGACCAGACTCGGCCTTCCAATCGAAGGCCCACTTAAGACCGGCGGCCTGCGCAGGCGTCTTGGCATCCGTTACGGTCGAACCGTTGCCACTGTTGCCGTAGCCGGCCCACTCGGCATCCCAATCAGGAGTCGTCGCGCTCGGATCCACGACAATCTTGTCGGGATCGGGCATGGGCGAATTATCGGTGGTATAGGCAAGCGTGACCTTATCGCCGCTCTTGAGCGTAATCTGATTGGCGCAGAGTAAGGAGGGCTCTCCGTTGATATACAGATGCCAATATTTATTGGTTGCAGCATCCCAACCATACGGCTTGTGATCGAACGGCGAAGTAATGGAATTCAGGAACCAGTACTCACCACTCTGGGAGCCGTTGTACGTAACGCCCTTGGCCTTCAGAACCGTCTCAATAAGGTTCTGGGCAGTAGAGCCTTCGGGCAGAGAAACGTTGCTTGCCGAGCCCCAGCGAGCATTGTTGCCGTTGACATCGGGACCGATAACATCGACAGACCCAAGAACCTGGCCAGGAAGGGCATCGGCGTCAGCACCATACATAAAGGTGACGGCGTCACCCTCCTGGAGCTTGTAGGCACCGGCGCCAACGTCGGCGAACTTGCCATTTACGTAGAAGCGCCAATAGCTATTGGTCGCAGCATCCCAGCCATAGGACTTACCATCGAACGGCGAATAAATGCCGTTGAGGAACCAGCCCCAAGACGATTCGCTGGCATCGAGCTTAAGGCCGGTCTGCTCAAGGAGATCCTTGGCAGTGGAGCCTGCCTTGAGACTCGTCTGGCCCGTCGAAGCCCAAACCTGCTGCTTGCCGTCCTTGTCCTTACCGAGAACCTGAACAGAAGCATGGACAGAATCGGAGGGCAGCTGGTCGCCCCAGCCACCGTAGAACCACGTAACGGTATCGCCGGCATGGATGGTGACATTGTCCGCCGTATAGTCACTCGACTTGCCGTTGATGAACAGCTGCCAATAGGTCGAATAATCTTGGGGCGTACCCAGCTCAACACCGTTGTACTTAAGGCTCAGAATGAAGGAGCCCGCAGCAACGGCGTCAATGTCGTTCGCCTCGAGTGCGACCTTCGTAAGATCAAGCGCGCTCGAGCCGGACGTCACCACATACTGCGCGTTATCGACCCAAGTCTGAGTCTTGCCCTGGGCATCGCGACCAATGACGGTCACATTTGCGGCAACCTGGTCCTTAACGACAGGGGACGCGCTACCAGCCGTATAGGCAAACTCAACCTTCTGCCCCTGGGTGAGCTTAACGCTGCTCGCGCCAACCGAGGAAGACGCACCGTCGACGAACAGCTGCCAGAAGGCATAAGTCGTCGGATCGAAGGCAAGCGTGCGACCATCGCTCGGGGATGTGATGCTTTTGAGGTAGAAACCGTATGCCGTGTTCGGATCGTAGTCTGCCTTGAAGCCCGTCTTCTGCTGCAGCTTAACGAAGGCATCCGCAGCCGTCGCGCCCTCGTCGAGCTTGAGCTGCGTGGGTGCCACCCAGGTCTGAGCCTTGCCGTCGGCATCGGTGCCGATAATCGAGAACGAGACCTCGACTTGCTTCTTGGCGACATCGCCGGTTTCTGTCGGGTTCTCTGTCTGGACGGCAGTCGCGGCGGCAGATCCTGCTTGGCCAGCGGATGCCGTCGAAGACTGCTCGCTCGTGGCAGGGCTCTCCCCCGTCGCCGAGCCTTCGTCGCCAGTTGCCGCCTCAGTTGTGGCGACACTAGTTGCAGACGCGCTCCCAGAATCCGAAACCTCGGCGCCGCTCTGCTCAGCGGTACCGCCCGCAAGCGCTGCGTCCTCGCCCGGCGTCGCAGCCTGAGCCACAGCCTCGGCAATGCCCTCAGCGCCCTCGGCCCACAGCTGAGCCGGCGTGGTGCCAAAGGCCATCGCGAAGGCCAGGAATGCCACCAGGCCGCGCTTGGCTACATCGCGCGCAATCGCGCCACGGCGATGCGAGACGCGCTGGCGCTCGTCCTCAAACATATCCATTTGTCTCCTACTGTCTGTACTTGGAGCGTTGCCTTGAGACTGCCCCACGTCATCGCGCATGTTGCGCTTGAGTTCCCCCATCGGGACCCCCTTCCCTCCAGAGCCCTATGCACACCGGCGGCAAAAGCCGCAGCCGCATGCAAGACGGGAGGCGATCCGACTTAACCTTAACGACTCGGGCACGTCGTCCGATCTGCGACGCGAACATCCCGAGCCAAGAGGAATTACGGTTACTGGTACAGCCGGGGACTTGCACCCCGATTCTCCCAAACGCGCAGGAAAACCGCGCATTCGTGCGTCTCCGCACCACCATCTAGGCCATCGATTATTACCGTCAAAATGGTATCACGCAAAAGGGCCTCGCACGCAGGCGAAGCCCATGGTAAAAGCTATTGTTTGCGATAGGAAAATGCGGTGACGGTCGCAGACTCTAGTGCTTGCCGCCGTGGCTGTTGAGCCAGATATTGCGGCCCAGCATAAGTGCCAGCACCAGCGCGCTCACGTAGCCCATAAAGCCAATGACTGGGATACCAAACACAACCGGCTCGATGCGCGCGTAGTACACCACCGACGAACCGATAAACAGGCCGGCAATCACAATTGCCATCGACATGCGGTCGATAATTCCGCCCAGCTGTCGCAGCGCCCTATCGCTGCTCATGATCTGCGTGTTCACCTTAAGCTGGCCGCGTGTGAGCATACGCGAAGCCAGGCCCAGATACTCAGCCGCCTCGAGTGAGCCCTTCGCCGCGCGATAACTGCTCGCGGCAAGATCGCGGCTCATCTCGCGCATGCGGGCGTAGGTGCTCTTCTCGTTTTTGATGTGCGTCTGGATGATCTGGATCATGTTGACGTTGGGCATATACTCAGTCAGCAAACCCTCGAGCGTCACCATGCCGCGCGCGAACATCGTTACCACGCTCGGCAGCTCAACATCGTTTTTGCGCGCCAGGTTTAGCAGCGAGGTCAAAAACTCGCCGATATCCAAATCCTTCAGGTCAAGGCCCGCAAAGTCAGCCACGATAAAGTCCAAATCGGACAAAAAGGCCGAATGATCGAGCTCAGCCGAATCGCCGCGCGTCACGGCGAAGCGCATGAGCGAATCCTTGAGCTTGGGCACGTCACCCTCGGCCACAGCGAAAATCATGTCCTTAACGATGCCACGATCGTGGCTCGACATGCGTCCGACCATGCCCAAGTCGATAAAGTAAACGATACCGTCTTTGAGGATGATGTTTCCCGCATGCGGGTCGGCATGGAAAAAGCCGTCGTTGAGCACCTGCGTCGAGTAGTCCTCGACAATCGCCGAGCCGATCTTTTCCAGGTCATAGCCCTCGGCCACCAAGCGTTCAGGATCGGCGATCGAAATGCCGTCGACGTAGTCCATAACCACCACGTGCTCGGTGCACAGGTCCAGATAGGATTTAGGGCACGTCACGCCATGAACGCTCTTATGGAACTCGTAAAAGTCATTGAGGTTTTGGGCCTCGGCCAAAAAGTTGGTCTCCTCGCGAAACGAGGTCCACAGCTCCTCGACCACGCCGTGCAGGTCAACGAATTGATCGGTGTTGACGAACTTGGAAACGATACGCACCACCGAGCGGATGATATCGATGTCCTGCGCCATAACCTGCTGCGCACCGGGGCGCTGCACCTTGACGGCCACGTCCTCGCCCGTCACCAGACGAGCGCGGTGCACCTGCGCGAGCGATGCGCTACCAAGCGGATTGGGGTCGATCGCATCGAACATCTCCCCCAGGCGCAAGCCGTATTCCTCTTCCAAGCAGCGGAGCACTACCTCGTACGGCACCGGCTCCACGTCGGAGCGCAGACGACGCAGCTCGTCGCAAAAGCGTTGCGGCAGAATCTCGGACCGGTTGGCCAGAATCTGCCCCATCTTGACGAACATGGGGCCGAGTTCCTCGAGCAGGCGGCGCAAACGAACCGGCGTGAGGTTATCCCACACGCGGTACTTTTTGACCAGGCGAACAATCTGCCCGATGCGTTCGCGACGACCCGCCGGCGTGAGCTGGTATTCCTCGTCCGGCGCCATCGCGTCGGGCTCCTCGGGCACCATATCGACAGCGCGCGGCTTCTTGCGAGCGCCCGAGACGACGGCGTCGACCTCATCGACAACCGCCGCCTCGTCACCCAAGGGATCTAGATTGTTGTAATCGGTGGTGGAATCTGCCATCTGCGCTGCTACTCAGCCTCTTCGGTATCCTTCGTATCGTCGGGCTCAACGGACTCGACGGGCACCGAGGTCACGTTGTCCTCGACCGAATCGACGATGTCACGCACATGGGCCAGGAAGGCCGTGCGCTCGGGGGCGGTCATGACGCGGACCCGGGCAAGGATGAGCTCGTCAAGCACGCGCTGGGCCGCGGTCTCGCCCTGCATGCCCAAGCGCTCGGTCAGATCGGAGATGGTACCGCCGGCCTGCTCGAACATGTCGGACACACTGCGGGCGATATCGGGGGTGGCGGTGTCCTTGCGGACCTGCTCGCCCTTGGTGTTAAGGTCGTCAAGGACCTTCTTGCCGCCTTCGACAGCAACGGCGGCAGCGCCAAAGCCCACGTTAATGGCGCCGTTAACAAGCTGATCGAGTTTCATAACCATGGTTGTCTCCAATCACAAACAACTGCATTGGCGTTCTTGTACCCAAGATTGAGTGAAAGCGACAAAGCGTTTTAGCGCTATTCGATCGACGGGAAATCCCTACCTCACGTTGTCGTTCATCGCGAAAGAGTTCCTCATGGCGCAGCTCGTGGTGTAGAGCACCTTGCCCAGCAGGGCATCGGTCTCCACGCGAACACGCTCGGCAAAGGCCTCGTTGGCGCGGGCAAGCTCGGCAGGCACCTCGACCTCGGGCAGAGCGGCTACGGCAGCGTCGACGTCATGGATCTGCTTGTGGCCCATGCCACCGACCTTCTCCTGATAATCCTCGACCGCGCGACCGCACTCATGGAAGCGGACGTCAGCCAGCGCGCCGATCAAGCGGTTGGCCCAGTAGAAGTTTTCGGACGTCACGCGAGCCTGCGTGTCGGCATAGTACTCGGGCATGGTCTCGACGTTGGCGTACAGCGGAACCAGCGCGTTAAACGAGTTGGAACCAAAGGCCATCCACTGCACGGCGCGATAGGCCGACTGCGCATAGGGACGCAGCTGCAACACGGCGAGCTGGCTGTTGCGGTTGATGCCGATGGGGCGATAAGCGCCGCGCGTGGCGGGCGTGCCCTTACTGCCGTAGCAGTCGTACTCCGTGCCCTGGTAGTGGCTCGAAAGCACGTACTTAATGTCCTCGATGGTCACCTTGCGCTCGGGCACGCGGCTCCAGGGGATATCGTCGCTCTCGGGCGTGTAGTCGGCGTCGGGGCCATCCCACACGTCGCTGGGGTTGAGGCAGCGCTGCATGTACCAGGCGCGCGGCGTGTTGTAGACATGGTCGCTGTCGCTGTGCGAGCCAAAGGCCTCGCGCGGGTTAAAGACCGCAGCCGGTCCGTCGCCATCGACGCCCAGCGTCAGGTCCAGATGCCACTCGGCCATCCAGGCGCGCAGGTCGGCAGAGCACATGTGGTCGGCCTGGGTGCCCTCAGCGTCATCCAGGTCAAAGCTGTCGATACCCAGTTGGTTGGGCATGGTCACATAGGCGTCGTCGGGCACGCGCTTGGCGATCCAGTGGTGGCCGCCGATGGTCTCGAGCCACCAGATCTCGTCCACGTCGCTAAAGGCGATGCCGTTGTTCTCGTAGGTGCCGTAGCGCTCGAGCAGGTCGCCCAGGATACGAACGCCGTCGCGGGCGGACTTGGCATACGGCAGGACCAGGGTCACCATGTCCTCCTCGCCCAGGCCACCAGGCTGCGCCGGCACATAGCCGTCCTCACCCTCGTTGCCCTTGGCGGGCACGTAGTCCACGAGCGGATCGGCGCCGCGAACGCGCTCGTTGGTGGTGAGCGTCTCGGTTGCGGACATGCCAACATTGAGCTCGTTGAAGCCCGCCTCAGCCCAAATGCCGTGACCGGGAATAACATCGGGAACGCTCGTGTAGCGCATGGGATTATCGGGCAGTTCAACGGTCAGGCGACTCAGGACGCTCGTGTAGACGCGCGGCTGCTCGTCGGGATGCACTACGCGCATGTGCTTGGGCTCAAACACCCCGTTGGACGAGTCCTCGTTACGCGCGACCAGGGTCGACCCGTCGTAGCTCGCGTTCTTACCAACCAAAATCGTTGTGCACGGCATGCGCATCCTCCTTGAGCGAAGAAATCAAACGATAACAGTGTATCGCTTCGGCGCAGAAAGGGCGAAACCACGGCGCTGGCAACCCCTGTGGTCAAAAAATGCCAAATATGAGTACTGTCACTAATTTAGTAACAGCAATTTTGCTACGCATGGGTGTCGAAAGTCTACATTTGTTCATAAATTAGATAATGTACTTCCCCATAGGTCCAATAAAATAGGCTCTCTATCGATAATAAATATCGTTAGAGAGCCAAATTAACCTAAAATATATGTGAGTATCTTGGCAACAGTACTCATATTTGGCATTTTTTGTCCACGGGGTATAGAACTAACCCCTCAAACAGCCCAAAACGCCTATTTCGATGCGCGCTCGGCCGCTTCGATCACGTGTTTGGCGAGAATCGCCGTTGTCACGGCGCCCACGCCGCCCGGCACGGGGGTGATGGCACCAACAACCGGCTCCGCGGCAACAAAATCGACGTCACCCACCAGCTTGCCAGCGTCCTCATCCCAGTTAATGCCCACATCAATGATCGTCTGGTCCTCGCGAACGGCATCCACGCCAATCGTACGCGCGCGTCCAACGGCCGCAACCACAATGTCGGCAGCACAGCACTCGGCAGCAAGGTCGCGCGTATGCGTATGGCACGTCGTCACGGTGGCATTGCGAGCCGTAAGCATGGCGGCAACGGGGCGGCCAATCACCAGCGACCGACCAACGACCGCGACCTTAGCCCCATCCAGCTCAACGTCGTAATGATCCAGCAAAGCAAGCACGGCTTCGGCTGTGCAGGGGGCAAAACCCTCGCCGCGCCCCGAAAGCGTGGTGAGCAGCGAAGCCGGCGTCATGGAGTCAACGTCCTTGGCGGGATCGAGCGCTGCGGCGACGGCGTTCTCGTCAAGGCCGGCGGGCAGCGGGCGGAACATCAGGCAGCCATGAACAGCCGAATCGGTATTGATGTCCTCGATGGCCGTCAACAGCTCGTCCTGCGAAACATCGGCAGAAAGCAAAACGCGACGAGCCTCAATCCCCACTTTTTCACAGCGCTTGAGCGCACCGCGCTCGTAGGACAGGTCGCCCTCGCGTTCACCTACACGCACGATAGCCAACGTCGGAACAACGCCCCGCTCGCGCAGGGCTGCGCAGCGAGCAGCAAGCTCCTCAGTCAAAGCGCGAGCAACGGGAGCACCCTTCAGCAGTTCAGCCATGGCTATCCTCTCTTCCTTGCAGCGTCGGAGGCGCGGCGCGCCAGCGCATCGGCGCGCGGCAACCATGTGTCGAGTAACTCATCACACGCCGTCTCGAGCTCCTCGGCACGAACGCGATCCTTCATAGACGTGGTGTTCGCAAAGAGCGTCAAACTCGCGCCTTGCATAGCGGCACGGCAGAACACGGCGCCGCACGCCACATCGGACAGCAGTTGACGCGAACCCTTGTCGGCCATGTCCTCGAGCAGCGCCAGCGCACGCCCGCAGGCATCCATAATGCGATACGGCGGCAGAGCGGCCACATGCAGCGCATCCTGAATCGCGGTCGCTCGAGCCGGATCGTCACGCGGAATACCGTACGCCGCGGACACCTGCCCGTAGGCACGAACGTCCTCGGCAACCAACTCGACAAGCTCCTGGGACAGCTCATCAGCCTGAGCAAACGCGCGCGCCAGGTCATCCGCACGATCAGCAAGCGCGGGATTGGTCGCACCGTAGCGGGCAACCATTCCGCACAGCGAGGCGCCCAGCGCGCCCACAAAGGCGCTCGCGCTGCCACCGCCGGGAACCGGCTCGCGCGCGGCAAGCGCCTCGGCAAACCCGCGGCAGGTCTTGTCCATCATCTCTTGGCTCATACGCACGCACCTTCAAGTCATATACATCGGTCGGGTGGCAACCACCGACCGACCGCATCGATCACATAATGGTGCTAAGTCTAGCCCATAAGTACTCGAGCGTCAGCGCACCTGGCCATCGCGGATTTCTATGGCTCACGATAGACCATGCCAACGCAAACATGGGACACATGGCTCACCTTTCGGAACTTCCGGACGTCACAAACTGGGACATATCTATAAACAAGGAACCTGTTGGGGCAATGCCCGCGTACACGCGTCCCTTTAAATCAACGGGCACCTCACCCCGGGGAGAGCCGGCAGTACCGGCCCTCCCCTCTTTTGCGCCCGGACATATTGCCACTTAACGGTGCAAATCCGGCCCCCAGAATGGGACACATGGCCCACCCTAGCGAGCCGTCCACGCGTACAGTAAAGGCAGGTAATCCATGGACGATTACAGATCGAGGAGGACACGACCATGAAAAAGAAGGCCTTTGCGATTCTCACCCTCTGCATCAGTCTCTTTGCCGCGGTTGCCCTGGTGGGCTGCGGTGGCAGCGGCGGCGCTACCGGAAGTGGCGGTGGCGGCGGAGCAGAAAAGCCCGCCGTGGATATGAGGACCGACTTCATTTGGTTTAAGGTCGAGGTTCCCGAGGGCGTCGAGATCACCGACGTCGCAGGCGACACCGCCGACAGGGCCCAGTTTAAGTTCACCGAGAGCGAGCACGCCAGCGACCGCTTCATCCCCGTCTTCGACTCTGACAAGAACGCCGATGAGTTGTTCGACTACGAGGCAAAGTGGAAGGCCAACTCTGGATGGACCGAGAGCGATCCCGTTAAGTACAACGGCAAGACCTGGCGCAGTGCCTACTTCACGCACTCGGGCGGCGTAACGACCGAATACTTCACCGACGTTGACGGCGGCAGTGTGTATGTGCGCATCGACAACGTCGAGGAGCACAAGGACGCCGTCGAGACCATGATGAAGTCCCTGGAATTTGCCGATGACATCGCCGAGGCCAAGACCGAGGCCATGGACGTCAAGCTCGACGATATCGAGATCAAGCGTTAAGCGACTGGCGAGCGCAACGGAAAACACGGTCGCAGTGCAAACAAGCGACGGTACCCCAGCGCTTCGTACCCAGGGAGGGCCGGTAAACCGACCCTCCCTTTCTTATGCCTGTAGCCGACGAACGCGAGGATGCCGGACGTCGGAACCGCCCCAAATGTGGCAACAGTACGAAAACGACAAACACCCCAACACGTCCGCCCGCCGATTTATTGCGCCGCGCAGACAATTAAACCAGCATCTTTAAACATCTGAGCAGTATAGTGACCAAAACTATCGCATAACCGCACTCTACGAATGGAGAAGTTATGACCGAACACCACGCCATCAGCCGCCGAGCATTTACGTTGGGCCTTGGACTCGCGGCGTTGTCGCCACTTGCAAGCCTGCCCGAAACCGCCATGCTGGGCATTAGCCCGCGGGCAGCCTTTGCGGACGGCACGGCCGGGCCAGCAGTCAGCCTCGACAATTTCGTCATTCGCCTTCGCCCCGCGGGCTATTTTCGTACCGCAAGCGTTAGCGAAGACGGCAACGTCATCGGCAACGTCTGCCATCTGTTTAATGACGGCACGTCCAGCAAGCTCATCCTTGAAAACGTAACGACCAAGAATGACGATACAAACTGGTATGCTATCCGCACCTTGCTCA
>OLNJ01001181.1_pt1 | contig 14998 bp, 16 predicted proteins | sample 1672191 | NCBI WGS metagenome assembly OLNJ01 (sample SAMEA3136657, study PRJEB25190) | human gut metagenome | biome: human gut; feature: human-associated habitat; material: faeces | place: Austria | collected 2013 | reverse complement strand
ACCGCTAGAAGCTTTCCGGAACCACAGGTAGAACCTGTGGTATTCTAAATACAATTAAATAAAGCTGAATTATATTCTTCAGCTTTATTGTACTCTAGTTCTAATTCTGCTCTATCTATATTATTAACTGCATTTTCGTAAGTTGCTATAGCTTCTCTCTGATAAAAACTTTCTATAATACTACTACCTAAAGGATATATACATATTAGAAATCCAATTATAAATATTATCTTACGAATAACATTTCTCCCATCCATATCAACACTCACTTTCCATTGTCTTTATTTATATAAGCTTTTTTACTTTTTACTCTTTTTTCTTGATACTGCTAATGCTCCTGTCATTAATGTTGAGCCTAAACCAATTAATGCTATAGTTGCACCCGAACCAGTTACAGGTAGTTTGCTACCAACCTTATTTATTACAGTTATGTTAAGAGATCCATCATCAACATTAGTATCTAATGGTTGATTATTCTCATTAAATATTCCATCCCAAAAAGTTTTTATATTGGCAGTTGCTTCTAAAGTTTTAAGAGTTTTATCAGTTGCTCCATCACCTTTTACATAAACATTTCTGTTTTCTGTGAAAGTAGGAATTATATTTATTTCTATTGGATCTAATATTGGTCTATATCCATCAGGAGCACCAGTTTCCTTTAACCAATAAGTACCTTGGTCTAATCCAATAATTGTGAATACCCCTTCTGCATCAGAAACCATTTCTACTGCATCACTTGGTACACCACCTTGAACACTATCTCTATTGATTACTATATATCCACTTTCAGCTTTCTTTACATATACTTCATTTTTGCACTCTTTATCAGAGTATAATCTAAATTTAGCATTTTCTAGTTTTAAATCATGGTCATTTATCTTTAAACCATTGATTTTATAAGTGAAGCAAACTACAGTATCCCAAGGAGTTTCCCCTCTATCAGTTTCTCCATCACCATCAGGATTATTTGAAAACTCTAATTTAACATCATTTTCAAATCCTGGTCTACCAGTATCATTAGCTGCTTTATCATTTAAAGTAGCATTGAATGTTAATTCTACTTTTTGCCCATAAACATTTTCATTTAAATCATTCTTATTATTAAACTCTCTATCAACTATTGCCTTTAAATCAACAATTTCTACCTTGAAAGTTTCATCTTTTCCTGGATTTTCAACTACATTAAACTCACTATTTTGTAATGTATATGATTTTCCTGTAGAATCACTTATTTTAATACCTACTGAATTATTATTAAATGTTAAAGCTTCGTCCATTTTATCATGCCAAGCATAATAATAAGTATGATAACCATTCATATTTGGTACATTTGACTCAAATTTGAAAGGTACAGTTTGTCCTATTTCATAATCCCCTATATCGTTCCAACCATCATTTCCAACTGCATCTACATTATCATCTTCTTTTATCTTCTTGATAACTGATGGATAATCAGATTTTACTTGAACTGATGCATTAGGATTAGCCGTATTTACCATACATAAAGATCCCGCTGAATGAGAACCTGAAACATTAGATACTTCATCTACTATATAATATCCATAATCTAACCCTGTTAATTCTATACTGTTATTTGACTTAACTTCTGTAACTGTTACAACATCAGATTTAATTTTTAATTTCACTATCTCGTTTCTTAACTCTTCAACAAAATATCTAAACTCACTATATCTTCCTTCTAAAGTTTGTTCAGCATTAGCACCTTCAACTTTATTGTTGTTTAAAGATTGAATATAATCTATAATTTCATATTCTGTTACTTTACTAGCTTCTTTGTTTAATTTCTTACCAACAACATTTTTTAATGCTGGTGCATAATCTGGATTCATTGTATAATTTATAGATTCTAAACCAGTAGAATTTTGAGCATTGAATAGCTTGTACACATTGAACTTTTTACCAACTAAAGTTTGACTTGTGTTATTACCTTCAATAGTAATTGAAGCACTTCCACGACCAAAATTTGCTACACCTCCTGGTGTATTTTTATTTACAAAAGCATAAGTTGTAGCAGCACTTTCATTTCTAGTTTCTGCATGAGCCATTACACTTGGTAATGTACTCGTTGCTAAAACTCCCGCAACTAATGCATATGATAATACAGATTTTAATATTTTATGTCTTGCCATTTGACTATCCCCCTATAACCTATCTCTTATTTTCTTTCTTAGATTTTCTACTCATTATAATTGCAACCCCCATTAAAGACATACCAACTACTAATATAGGTATCATCATTCCTGATCCTGTACTTGGTAGTTTCATAGTTATGTAATTAACTACTTTAACGCTGATTACTCTATCATTTTTATTTCCTTCTATATGAATATCACCATTTGTAGAATTAGCATTATACTTAACTCCATCTATTGTAAAGTTAAAAATACCATTTGATGGTTGAGATTCAGTAACTACTTCATATACATGAACATTTCCATTTGAATCTACAGGTATTCTATAACCTTCAGGTGCTTTTGTTTCTTTAAAGTAATATTGAGTTCCAACTTTTAACCCATCAAAGAATAATTCTCCTTTTTCGTTAGAAACTGCCTTACTTATTTCATTTCTACATTCTCTATCAGAATATAAAGTAAATTCAGCACCTTTTAATGGTGTATTCTTATCATTAACCTTAACTACTTTTAATTGAAAAGGTCTTAAACTATTTTCTACTGTCAATACCCCATTGCCTTCTGATTCTACATAGCTCATTCCCATATTAGTAGTATTAGATATTACTCTTATTGTATTACTTGATGTAACTTCAAAAACAAACTCATTTGGATTTACTTCAAATCCTTCAGTAGTTGATATTTCTATTATTTTATGTGTTCCTTGCTCTAACCCCTTAATTACTATTTCTCCATTTGGATTAGTTGTTAATTCTTCAGTTGTTCCGTTAGGTTTTGTATGTCTAAACTTTACATTAGGTAGTAATATATGTGTTCCTTCTTGTACTTTTCTTATAGTAAAATCTAAGGAATCTTCTTTTATTACTGGTTCATTATAAGTATTTACCCCTTCTGCTGTTCCATTAGGAGTTATTCTTCTAACAAACACTTCAGGATTTAGCTTATAACCTGTAGGAGCTTTAGTTTCTTGTATTGTTAAAGTTCCTAGTGGTAGAGCTGGAGCCCCAAAACTTGTATACCAAAAAGCATCACCTGATACTTTATGAGCATCATTGAATAAAGCAACACCATTGCTTCCTGTTTTCATAACCCAACTTCTAGTAGGAGAAACCCCTAAATCTGATGGATTAACTCCATCTGCATACTCACCTGCATAAAATTTAAATGTGAAATGTGCATCTTCTAAAGAACCACTACCTTGAGGTCTATCTGTACCTGTATCAGCATCCACCTTTCTAAGAGCAACCACAACTGGGTCAAGCTGAGGTCTATCTGTAAATGCTTTAGTTGACTTACTACCCGAATTAACTGTTATCGGATATATATTTCCATCTAATGCATATCCCTTAGGTGCTTTGGTTTCTTTAATATAATAAGTTCCTGAATCTAATTGAATTTCTTGTGACCAACCATTAGAACCTATAACAAGAGTTGCTACTTGACCTGTAGCATTAGTTCCTGTAAATACCCCATATTCTGCACCAGTTATATTATAATAATTATTTCCATTCGTTATTGATGGATCGGCAGATGATTTAGATATTTGTAATGAACCTTTTGGATTATACATCCAAAATGCTAAATCTTGATAAGAGCTTCCTTCTGTATCAGCAATATATGCAGTAAATGAAGATGGTGGTTCAGGTAAACCTCTTACTTGATTAAGTAATCTTCTACCTAAGTTTTTACCATCACCATGTCTTACTTCAGAAATAGCCATTGCAGTCGCAATTCTTAAACCATTAGATGCCCAACCACCTATTTGTCCTGGTCCTTCAAAACCATAATACAATATCTTTCTTATATCAGAATTACCTTCAACCGAAGTGCTAAGTATTCTTACCCCAGTTCCTGGTGATACCTTAGAGTGATCAGCACAAAAAGCTGTACGTCCATTTATACTAAACATATCTGACCTACCCATAAGAATCCCACCCTCATAGTAAGTTAAGTTACCATGATTAGTAACAGTCATTCCAGTTCTAGCTGCCATAAAAGATAATGATCTTCTCAATCTAGTTCTAATAGGATTTAAATTATTCAGACTTTCTAAAATTGGATCTACATTTTCATCTTGAAGATAATCTAAAGCTAAATCTTTCTTTGATATATCTACTAAAACAATACAATCACCTATAGTTTCTAAATCAATAAGCTTGTTTATATATTCATCTTTAAAAAAGAAGTTTTCATCTACCTTATCTTCTAACTTATGCTTAGAAACAAGTTCTTTTCTAAAATTCAAAGCTTCTTCAGAATCATATATACCTTCAAGATACTCATTAAGTATCTTATCTACTTTATTCTCTTCTTGTGGCTTTTTCTCATTAGTATCTATTTCATTTGATGTATCTTGTATTTCTTCTTGAATCACATCTGATTGAACTATTTCATCTTTAATTTCTTCTTTTGGATTTTCTGTGAAATTAATAATTATAGAATTAGCATTTTCTTTTAGATTAACATCATAAATTTTACTATTTCCATTTATTACTCCATCATTCTCTATACCATCAATAGATGATATAAAATATCCTTCATTCGGTGTAGCAGTTATTCTTAAATTAGTATCTACTGTACAATCTGCTCTAAAAACATCTTTATTTCCTAAAGAATATTTAGAACTTCCATCATCAATAATAACTTCACCTTCCCCTTTAACTTTTATTTCTAGCTTCGTTATATTAGATGCTTCTGCTGGTATGGTTTGAACATTTCCTACAACTAAAATACTCACTAAAAACAAGCTTAAAATTCTTTTGAGTTTCCTCACTAAGTTTCCCTCCTTAACTTTTTATTTCAGATAAAAAACTGTAATTAATTTTTCTCCCCCCCATCAACTTTTTAAATTATGCAATTAAAAAACTCCAACTATTTAATAGTTGAAGTTCTTTATGTTACATAATTAGATTTAAAAGTGTTCCTCGGGAACACTTTCTTTATTTAATCATTTAATAGTCTTAATATTTTATTTATAGCCTTTTCTTTACTAAGGTTCTCATATTTCATAATATTGGCTACATCAAAATTTAAGTAATAATCAGAAATATTTTTATTATTATAAGCCATTCTCAATTGTTGTATATCACTTTTAGATAAAATTATATTCCCCCTATCATTTTTCATTAATAATTGCTCCTTTACTAAAAAATAACAATTAAAAAGTGCCTAGTTTCTAGGCACTTTAATAATACATACTATAAATTTTTTTATATTACTTAGTTGCTCCACAACTACAACTATGACCAACTGTAACTGTTTCTGTCCAAGCTGCTTTATCTACTACCCATTTCTTCTCTGTTACTGCTGGGTGGTTAACATTGTTTGTACCTACTTGAATTTGCTTGTAGTCTGTATGCCAACCAGTACAAGCCATATTACCTGCTAATATATTATCTGTCATATGCTTGTCTATATTACTTGTTATATCTGCACCACAACCATTACATATAGCAACTTCCCTTTCCTCATAAACTGGGATACTCTCTGTCCAAGCTGGTGTTACAACTACATCTTCCCAATGACCTACCTCATCATGGTGAACTTGTTCAATTATAGGGTTCCAACTATGAGTATGAGTACTTCCATTTGAAGTGTTACTATTAGTGTTACTGCTAGTATTACTATTAGTGTTACTGCTAGTATTACTACTATTGTTATTGCTAGTATTACTATTAGCATTGCTACTACTAGATTGGCTATTATTTTTATTAGTATTATTGATATTTATATCATTACTGCTTGTACTATTTTCAGGCATATTGATATTAGATTCAGTTTCTTTCACTTCCTCTTTTTTATCTTCAGCATTATTATTTTCTTTTGATACTACTGATTCATCTTTATCTTTTTTATTATCTTCTTTTTTATTATTGATAACTGGTTTGTTATTTTCTGCTATATCATTTGATTTACTTGCTCCATTAACTAACACTCCACCAATAATTCCAATAACTATAGTTCCTACTATTACTCCACTTGCCACAATTCCTTTTTTACTCTTTAATATTTTTTTTATTTTTTCTAAATTCATCAATTTACCTCCTTATAAATTTGTGTTCCTCGGGAACACTTTTTTACCTTTATTTCCTCAATATCTTTAATTTATCCTCTGTTTTAGCAATATTATACCAAATTTATTTTTATTTTGTAATTCTTGTAGGCGTATCAAATGTAACTACTGGTGCTACTTTTCTATCTAGTATTAAATCTCCATTCCTTGCTTGTTTATAAATAGATCTATTAAATTTTGCAAAATTACTATTTGAAATTTCTTGCGAACACTCCCACTTAGTTTTTCTTAAAACCTCTCTTGTTCTTTCCTTTTCAGCTTCATGTTTTTCTTTTAAATCTTTTAAATTTCTCTGTATATATTTTCTAATAGCATCAACACTCTTGCCAATTCTACGAGATATTTCTTTAGCATCTACTCCAGCTAAATATAATTTTTCAATCATAATTTTATCTCTCAAATCCAATACCATAATTAATACCTCCAAATATATATAGTTGCCCCAACCCATTTAGTTGGACATTTTTATTTTCAATTACCATATTTAACTAATTTAAATATATATTATCATTTGACAAGTATTTTGTCAACAGAAGTTTTGACGACAAGATTATTTTCTTGTCATGCTATGAATATGCTTTATTTTTATGTCTAAATAAATGTATACACTATTATGAATGAGGTGATTATATGAAATCTACTTTTGCTAACAATATAAAAAGCCTAAGAATAGATAATGATTATAGCCAAAATGATCTATCAAAAGCCCTAGGCATAACAAGATCTCGCTATTCAAATTACGAAAATGGAATAAGCGAGCCAAATATTGAAATTTTAATAAAAATATCTAGTTTTTTTAATTGTTCAATTGATGATCTTTTAAAAAGTAGAATTAATACTGTTGTCAAAAGTAAAATAGATACTATTATATCTGAAGAACCAAGAATTAGTGTAAATTTAAATGAATTTAACTATTCTGACTTAAAAGAAAAACTTTTAAAAAATAAAAGATTTTATGAAGAAAAGAAAAAAACTATATTAAGTGAAATTGATGTTAAAATATCTGAAATAGATTCTCTTTTAAATTTTATAAACAATATTTATAATGAAGATTTAACAAATGAAATTTCACACAACAAAAAAGATGAGTAATAATTTTCATATCACTCATCTTTTTTATATTTTCTTATATTAAATCTATCCATTATTATTTCATGTCCCCTGGGAACACTTTTCTTTTAACATTTCTTCAAGTCTTTCCTTTTAAATTTTCTCAAAACACCTCTAAACTTTTACATAGTTGCCCCAACCCATTTAGTTGGACAAATTTAATTATCTACTTATATTTTTGTCTTATTACAACAATATAATATCAATTTCAACATTTTATGTCAATATGAAACGTTTATCTTTTTGTTATTTTATTCATATTGAAACTTTTTCTGTTTTTTGTTCTATTTTGCTATTATTCTATTGATAGAAAGGAGTGATTTTTTTTTGAAAAAGAATTACTTTTGTGAAAATCTAAAATATATAAGGAGTTCTTTAAATATCAGCCAAAAAGAAATAGCAAATCACTTAAAATTAAATCCTAGCTCATATTCTAACTATGAAAATGGTCGCCGAGAGCCTGGTATAGATGTTTTAATAAAAATTTCCGATTTCCTTAACGTTGAAATAGATAAACTCTTGACTGAAAACCTTAGCAACAATGATAAATTTTTGAAGGATATTCAAAACAAAATTTCAAATGATATTAATTATGATGAAAAAATTAAGGATATTAATTTAGATATGCGTAAAAATATCTTATTTGAATTGGAGAATAAAAAAAGAAAATGTTTATCCCTAATTAATTATGAAATTCCAAAAAAAATTAAAGAAATTGATAATCTAATTAAGTATATAAATCTTTATACTGATCAAGATGTAGAGATTAGTGATGAAATCTCACCTAATACTAGTGAACTTAAAACTAATGAAAAAAGTATTGACTATAGATCTATAAACCTAATTGGAAAAGTATCTGCTGGGAATCTTTGTTATGCTTACGAAGAAATAATAAACACTTATAAAATCCCTTCCAATATCCTATGTCCTTCTAAAAATTATTTTATTCTTGAAGTTAAAGGAGATAGTATGAATAAAATCTATCCCCCTGGTGATTTAATATTAATTGAAAGTACAAATTTAGTTAATAATGATGATATTGTTATTGCTGTAATTGATGATGAAGCTACTTGCAAAAAAATCAATTTCTCTCCTAATGAAATTATTTTAACCCCTCAAAGCACTAACCCAATACACCAAGTTCAAATATATAAAGATATTAATGTTCATATATTAGGTAAAGTTCTTGGTAAACTTTCTGATTATATAAGAAAAGATGAGTAATAGTATATATTACTCATCTTTTTATATTTTAACTAATCAGGTATATCATTTAATAACTCATTAATAGAGTTCTCATAATCAGTATTTTCCTTATCTACAGATATTTCTTCACATTTTTTTTTATTATCTTCTTGTAACCTATCTAGTACTTTTTCTACTATTTTATTAATATCTATATTGGAATGTACGTTACTTGTTCCATTATTATTCCCTTTTAGAACTGCCCATTCTAATACTATTCTTTCTAAACTAGCTGAATCACTTGAAAGGTTTCTATCCTCTTTATTTTCCCTAACAATGTTTAAAGTTTCTTCTTCTATTGTATAGGTCTTACTTATCTTCGCCATTTTAGTATCTCCTTATTTAAAGACTTTTGTACCCACAATGTAAAGACCTTTAGCAGTTGCCATTTGTGGTGCTTCTACTAAAGTACCATTATATATTTTCATTCTTTGAGTAGTTCCTCCACCAAAATAAATATCCATTTCTTCAGTATTAACCCAATAACTATCAACTTCTTGAGCTACTTTTTCTGAAAGTATTCTGTATCCTTTTTCCTTTAATTTATCATAATCACCAGTATTACTATCTATTTCAAATAACTCTTTAGATAAATTATATTTATCATTTAATTCTCTTTGCACATATTCAAGAGCTGTCTTATTTCCTAATTCAAGCGATTTAGATTTTTTATCATTAAACTTCATTCCCTTATCAAAGTATGTAAATTCTGTAGTTCTAAAACCTACAGTTACCATTCCAATAGGTTTATTAGTAGTTGTTCTATCTCTTAATTCCCAAAATAATGCTGCATCTGACTCTCTAAATATTGATATATCTTCTATGAAAACTTTCTTATAACATTTAGTTATATTATTCATTATCTTTACTGTTTTACCCTTATAAGCTTCTATCACTTCTGTTAAAGTTCTTTTATTATAAGATTTATTTGGAACTCCTAATACAAGTTTAACACTATTAGCTACTGCTAACTTATCTAATAATGCATATAATAATTTTTCAGCAGTTAACGTAATCTTAGATTCCATATTATTAGAAGTTGGAGAATAACCTTCTACTTCAGCTAATATACCAGCAAAATATTCTTCTCCTTCAACTTCTAAATATATCGGATCTTTATAGTCATCAAAATCTATTTCTCTTCCTAGACTAACTATTGATTTAAAGCAACATTCACTAGCTTCTCCATTGTAAACTGTATAACCTTTTGTATATCCACGCCCAATATCTGCTCCTATTATTTGAGATTCTTGATTAATAATATTTTTCTCCATTTTTACACCTCTTTTTTTATTTCCTAATTACTATATTTATATAGTAACACATAAAAATTGTTATGTCAATGCTATATCAATTTTGCAACTAAAAATAATTGATATAGCATTGGTATATCAATTCAAATTCAAATATTAATTGTTATATCAATGGTATATCAATTTAATATATTTCAAAAATTGATATACCATTGTTTTATAAATTTTTTAAATATTGTTCTAAAGCAATATTTATTATTTCTCCAATAGTTTCATTGCTTTTATAAGATAATTTTTTTATCTCTTCATAAATTCCAGTATCTATCCTAAATGATCTTACATCATTTATATTACTTCTCACTCCCGTAATATTACTTGTAATATTGTTTGAATTCTTTTTATTAATTAATGATAAAATTTCATCTAAATTATCTAATAATAATAATAGTCTTTCATTATTTACTTCATCTTTAAAATTCTTACTATCTTCTCTTTGGGTATTTGCTTCTTTTTTAGTAATATTACTTGTAATATCATTTTGTAATACATACTGATTATCTATCTTTTTATATCCTAATCTAATAAGTCTTTTATGAATTACTCGTTCATTTTCTCCAAATGATTCTTTTTCGATTTTCACCATTGGTTTTCCATTATTCAACTCTTTATTTATAAATTCAACTATTTTTATTAAATTATTTCTGTTCCATTCCATTTTTACACCTCACACTTACTTGTAATATTACACTAATATTGTACCATTATTTTACATATAATTGTAAAAATAAGCGATTTATATATTAAATTAATATACAAATCGCTTACCTATATATATCTTTATGAACTTTTAAATCTTTTCTTTTTTTTTATTATGTTCATCAGCTTTTTTTGAAGCATCTTTAACAATATCTTTTATTCCTACAGTTTTTGTTACTGCTGCTTCTCTAATATCTGAATTATATTCTAAAGCTTTTTTTTCTATAAGTTCAAAATTAACACATCTTTTAGCTATAAAGCTTCTTCCACTTATAACCTTATTATATAATTTATTAGCTTTATTTTTAATTACATCTTCATTTTTATTTATAAATCTTATTTGCTTTGTTAATAATATTGAATATTTACGATTATGTCTTTCTTCAAAATTATACTCTACTATATTTTCTTTATGTACTGGTATCATATTATTTAAATTTATAACACCTAAATCTCCATTCTCCAATTTAAAAAAATCTATATTATTCTTCATAGATTTATGTTTTTCTTTAGGTGATGCCAACGGAGCTATATAATTCATCCCATTAACTTCTAATAATATCCCTATATATGGACGTGATTCATTTTTATTATCTCTAATATTATCATCAAATTTCTTTAGATAATTTATATAATCCTCTTTAACTATATATATTCTCATTCCCATTCTCCCCTTATAAAAAAAAAGTAATCAATTTTGATTACTTTTTTCACTCTTTTAGTTTCTCGCTTACTGGTGGAGATTCACCGCTCTTTTAGTTTCTCGCTTACTGGTGGAGATTCACCGCTCTTTTAGTTTCTCACTTACTGGTGGAGATTCACCGCTCTTTATACTGATTTATAATCATTATATTCTATATAATATATTATACCATTCTGCATATAAATATTCAACTACATTGTACTTTTATTTATGCCTTTATATAAAGATAACCAATGATCCTAATAACTAATGATTTTTGTATAAGATTAATTTATCTCTCTTTTTCTTTCTCTTTAGTTAAGTCGATTTTTTCTTGTATTATATTTTCTATTTTACTATTAGCCTTTCTTATACTTTCTAATCTTTTTTCTATATTTTTAAATTCATTACCTAATAATGAAATTTCTTCTTTTTGTTCAATTATTTTTTCTTTTAACTTATCTATACTAACGTTTGTATTTATACCCAAGTTTTCTAGTTTTTCTTTAGCATGAAGGAACATTAATATCTCATTTTCATGTTTTTTATATCCCCCAAATATAGTTTTCTTATTTCCATGTTTCTCGTAAATTTCTTTATAATTATTGTATGTTATCAAATATTTAGATACTTGATTAAATTTAGCGTTCTTATTTTCTAATTCTTTAATAATATTAATTAATTCATCTTTCTTATTTAATACTTCTTGTACTTTACCATCAAATTCATTTCTATTTGATATATTTTCTTTTCTTAATAGAACTATTGCATTTGCAAGCTCTTTAACATCTCTTATCTTATTTCTTCTGATAGTAAATACATTTTCATCAATTTTAACATCTTCAACTTTAATATCATTAGATTTTTTATCTTGACTAGTAAAGTAATTATTTATTTCTTTACCAGTTAATATTTCTTCTTTTTCCCCTGAAGAATCTATAAATTTATATTCATTTTTTGATAATGTTACTTTACATTCAAACTCATTAATCCAATTACATTCTGATTTATTTATAAATATATAGTTTTCACTTCCTGGCACTCTAACAAAATAATTATTTTCATTTTGATTAATAATAATATCTTTATTAATTATTATCTCTTTAGCCTTGTGATTTTCATTAATTCTATTTTCTATAGCTTCTTTAGTATATTCTTCACCTATAGTTTTTCCTCTGCAAAATCTTTGCTGATTAGGTGCTTTAAATGCTATATATTTTCCTTCCTTTATTTCAAAACCTCTATTAATCATTTCAGTTTTTAATTCATCAAATGACTTAACTTTATCTATTAATTCATCAAGAGTATCTTTAATGTAAGCTTTCCAACTTGTACCCTTTTTATTCTCCAACCATTCTTTATAATGCTTACCTTTTCCTTTAGGATTTTCTACAATACTTAATCCATTTTCTTTACATAGTTCATCACTTATTTCTCTAATTTCTTTAAAAGTATCTTTATTGCAATTAAACTTTCTATAGGTCGCATAACTATAAGCATTAAAAATAATATGATTATGAATATGCCCTTTATCTATATGCGTTGCAACTACATACTCATATTTTTCATCTGTTAATTTCTTTGCTAATTCTTCACCAATTCTATGAGCTTCTTCAGGAGTTATTTTATCTTTTCTATCAAAAGATTGTATCATATGATAAGCTAAATTGTTTGATTTTTTACTATAATCTCCTATCACTTCTTTACAAGTTTCTTCTGTCATTTTAAACTCTAAATATGCAGTTTCAGGGGCACAATTTCCCCCACTTACTAATAATTTTCCATCAGTTTTGCTTTCATCCATTATATAATCTAATGCTTTTTTTAATGTTGACTTGATAGATTTGATTTTAGTAACTGCCATACCTGTTCAAGCTCTCCTTTTAACTCTTTTATATCATCTTCATAAATTCTATTTGTTTCATTTGTTCTTTTAGCAATTTGATTTATATTAACCCCAATTTTATTAATCTCTTTAATTAAATTTTTTATTGTAGTATAATCCGTTTTAACTACATAACCATCTATTAACATCTTTCTTGCATATGCCCCAAAGTTATCTGTTCCTAACTGTTTCATTTTTTCTTTTATCATTTTATCTTCTTCTTCGTTCACTCGAAAAAATTTCTGTATATCTCTTTTTCTATTAACCATAATTTATAATTCCTTTCTAAAAAATAAATCATATATGATTTATTCTATTCGGGGGTTTGGGGGTATCCCTCAACAAGTAATTTTAAAATTAAGGTTTCCTTATATTTTAAAATTAAAGTGATGTGGCTATCCACTCACTATGCTTGCTACCCTTCTCTATATCTCTTATTATACTTTTTAGGAAAAAGCATTTCAACAAAAAAGACTAGTAATTTTTTTACCAGTCTTTATCTTTATATTTATACTAATTGCCATACTCCTCGTTCTATATTTACGAAAATATTAGGATATATCTGCAATGTTTGTCTTATCTTAGCTTTCCAATTTGGATTATTATATGTCTTCTTATATCCTTCTAAACTCTTATATAACTTCTCTAAATTTACCCTTCCCCCTAAACTTTCAATTGTTGAAGCAACAAGGTCTTTCCAAGTAACCTTTAAACTATCTCTTAAATCCATTTTTCCCCTTTTTGTAATCATATAATCTAAAATTAAAGGCTCATCTTTTCTAAGTATTAAACAATATTCATGTGATATTTTTATAAAATTTTCATTAAAATATTTTCTATGATTGCTCATACAATTATGTTGTTCTTTAATTACTATTTGCTCTACAGTTCCTAATTTATTCATATCCAAAAGCATTGAATATAATTTATGATTCTTTTTTACATCAGCCATCAATATTGCCATTCTTCCTCCAACTTTCAAACTCGCATATTGTTTTGATAGGCAATAATTAATAGCTTTTATAAACTCTTGATAATCTTTAATATGAGATAAATCATTTTTCAAAGGTGTATCTCCATACATATGACCACTATACTTAATAATATCCCAATAAGGTGGATGCCAATATATAAAATTATTTCTTTCTTTAATATCATTTTCTATTAAATCAAATTTTGTTTCTTCTCCTTTCAATCCATTTAAATCATAACAATTAGTTATTATTCCTAGTTTTTTTCCTACATCAGCAGTTGTAAAACTTCCACTCATATAATCATTTATTTCATCAAATTTATAAATTTTATGTAGGTCAATTAATAATTTTCCTGTTGCATTTCCCCTATATTTATTATCTCCATATTCCCCTCTAGTTGGATAAGAAACTATACTATTCATTTTTAAAATCTCCTTTTATTTTTTTATTATTTAAGAAAAGGTGTTCCCGAGGAACACCTTTTTAAATTTAGTATTCTTCAGGAAGTAAGATAGTTATTAATAAACTCTTTATTGAATAATCATACTCACTCATAATCCAAATTTTATGTCCATTTATCATATAGACTCCCATAAATCTATCTTCATATTTTGAATTAGGATTTTTTAATAATTCATTTTGAAATTCTTTATCCTCATTACATAAAATTCCCCAATCATCAGAATGGAATTTTAATAAAGCTGACATTAAATCTTTGTCTTTAAATTCCCCACTTTCAATTAAATAATTAACTCCATTTGTCATAACTACTCTCAATTTCATAAATAGCACCTTTCCTTTCTTGTTGTTTGTTTTTTTTGTTGAGCCTAAGACTACATATTGGAGTGAGTTGTAAAGGAAAATGGAA
>OLNJ01001180.1_pt1 | contig 15007 bp, 15 predicted proteins | sample 1672191 | NCBI WGS metagenome assembly OLNJ01 (sample SAMEA3136657, study PRJEB25190) | human gut metagenome | biome: human gut; feature: human-associated habitat; material: faeces | place: Austria | collected 2013 | reverse complement strand
TATAGCTTCAATAAACATAAAAGCATAAGCCGTAGATGAACCACTAGCTCCTATTACTGCATGAATTAAATCTTCATCCACTATTTCACTTTTTCCCAAAGAATCAAATAAACCTTTTACAAAAATCAATTCATCTTCACTTATATTTTTATTTGGCGAAATAGAAGTCATCCCTTCTCCAACTAAAGCTGGAGTATTTGGCATAGTTCTAATAATTTTTTTATCCTCACCTATAATTCTTTGAACAGACTCAATAGTTTTACCTGCTGCTATAGTAATCACTATTTTTTCCTTATCTATCTCATCTTTTATTTCTTCCAAAACTTCATCATATATATTTGGCTTTACTGCTACCACAATTAAATCAGCAAACCTAGCTACTTCCTTAGAATCTTTAGTTACATTAACTTTATATTCATTTTTTATTCTTTCTAAAGTCTTATCACTTTTTGTAGATGCTATCACGTGCTCATTATCTATAATTCCAGAATTAACTATACCTCCTAGAATTGCTCCACCCATATTTCCTGCACCTATAAATCCTATTTTTTTCATAAGCATCCTCCTTATTTCCTTTATAAATCAATTATATCATTGCCTTTTTGTTACAGAAACAAATTTGTTGTTTTTAATATAAAACCTCCATAAATTATCCTTATCTTCTTCTGCATAATCTATATTTACTCTTTTATCTTTCACAATTTCAAAATCATCATCTTCATTATCTACTATGTAAAGCTCTTTGTCTAAAATATATTTTCCACTTAAACTTCTATCTATATTTAAAGCTTTACACAACTTTCCTGGACCATTGGTTAAATTTTTTCTTTGATAACTAGTAAGTTCATCATAAGATTTTCCAAATCTATTTTGAGATATTTCTTCTAAATTTTGAACTGGCTCCACAGCTCTAATTAAAACACAATGGGGTATATTTTCCCTATTAGCAGAAATATTTAAACAATTATACATACCATAAATTAAATAAACATAAATATGCCCACCTTCCAAGTACAGTGGACCTGTTCTCACACTTTTTCTATTTTTATAAGCATGGGCAGCCTTATCATTTTCTCCCATATAAGCTTCTGTTTCCACTATTTTTGTTACAATTTTTTTATTATCATATTCTCTAATTAAATATTTATTTAATAACTTTTGTGCCAAAGTGATGCTGTCATCATAAAAAAATTCTTTATTCAAATTTATGTCCTCCTATAAAATATCAAGTTTAATATTAATTTTATTATAACTCCATTATCTTCAATTATTGCTCATATTATGACATTAAACTATAATTAATTTATAGACATATACAGGGGGGATTACAATGAAAACTTTAGGCATAATTGATATTGGATCCAATTCAATTAAGTTAATAATTGTTGAAATAAATAATAATTTATACAGAGAGGTTTTTCATAAAAAATTTCAAACTAGGTTATCAGAATTTGTTGGAAAAGAAAGTAAAGACCTTTCTCCAGAAGGTATGAAAAATTTCTATGGAATCATTTTCACCTTAAAAAAATGCTGTGATAAATACAATTGTGATGAAATAATAGCTGTGGCTACAGAATCACTTAGACAAATAAATAATTCATCAGAAATAATAAATGATATATCAACTGCATTAAATGTTAATATAAAAATTTTATCACCTACAGAAGAATGTTACTTGGGGTATGTTTCTTCTATTCCTAAAGATTTATATGATTATGTTCATATAGATATTGGCGGTGGTAGTGTGGAGATTGGTCTTATAAAAAATAAAGTTCTCATAGAAAGTATAAGCATTCCCATGGGTGCTTTGAAAATCACCAATAAGTTTCACATTCATGAAGGAATATCCAAGGAAGAAGAAAATCATGTTCAAGAATATATATATCATAAACTAAGCAATGTGCCATGGATAAACGGGTGTAAAAACTTACCCGCCGTAGTTATCGGTGGTTCTATTAAAACTATAGGTAGAATTCATCAAAGGGAACAAAATATTTCTTCCAATATTCATGGTTATGTTTTGTTTAGTCATGATATTGAGTTTTTATTATATAAATTTAGACGATTGTCTTTGCAAGATATAATGGCTACTACTGGAATCTCACAAAGTCGTGGAGATATTTTACTAGGAGCTTTAATTACTTTAAATAGTATTATTTCTTATTTACAATCTTCTAAAATCATTATAAGCAAATATACTATCAGAGATGGTATTATTAATGATTACATAAAAAAAAACTAGTTTTACTCTAACTTTTAATTGATAAATTAAAAAGTAACTACCTTAATTCATATGTAAGATAGTTGCTTTTTAACGCTTTAATTCATTTTTTTAGCAAACTTTTCTATTAAATCCATCTCTATCTTAGGCTCTTTAAATCCTTCATTAAATCCATTAATTTTTTTAAGGGATTGAAAAATCATCAATATGATTTATTAATTTATTAACTACATCTTCTTTACTTTCTGACACATCATATATTGATATCAACATATAAATTGGCTAGTAAAATTCTAAAGCCAGCTGATAAGGATCATTTTCCTTAAAAACTCCCACCTTTATCATTTCTTCAAAAAGCTTAGACAAATAATCTATTACTCCCCCTGCCAAGTGTTTTTGATACGCCTTAGCCATTTGAGTCATATCTCCTTGGGGTACTTTCAACTCTTCATACTTTTTTATTTGTTCTTCTTCCATCTTCTTAATTATACAGTCAAATATATCTTGCTTATTTGAATGAAAATTGTCCCTTGTTGCTGCTTCTATACATATATATTCCCCCCAAGCAAATAAGATAAAAATATGTCTTCCCCAATAATTAATTTCTTCTCTTTTTTTCCAAAGAACAATCATATAACAAATAATTCCCACAATTAAAATTATTTTAAACAAAATAAAACTAGCCTTTTCTTGCAAAGCACAAGAAAAAGCTAGTTTAAATTGTTTTATATTTTTATAAAATTGTACCAAATACTATAGATACAACTACTATCTGAACTACAGCTAAAGCAATTGTTAATGGTAAATTTGTTCCGCCTTTTTTTCTTAATACAGCTTCTTTGTCATGTGGGAATATCATAGATGCTTTTTTAATATTTCCTTCCACATGGTCTAAGTATAATGCATTTGCATATACTGCTATCCCAACTAAAATACAGAAATTAAGTATTGATCCAATATATGGTGTTTGTAAAGCCACCATACTTAATAATAAAAATGCACCTGCTTTAAAATACATTTTTCTATATACCATCCAATAAATACCCATGAAAAATGCAGCCCAGTTCCAAGATATACTCTTGCCACTTTCCTTCATTTTATCAAATTTATTTTTATAGAATTTTTGATTATTTTGTACAAATACACCTACTAAATCTACCTCTGTATTTACATTGATTTTTGATTCTTCCATATGTTTATTTCTCCTTGCTGATTTATTTAATTAAATAATTGTCCCTCTTTTACTTCTTTTTTCTTTTCTGGAAACTTTTTATCAAATATTTCTAATTCCTCATTATCAATATTATAACAGTCATCAAAAACAAAGCATCCACTAATGTTTTCCAATGCATCATCTTTTAAACATTTTACCATAAAAAATGGTGCTTCATCTTCTAGAGGTACTCCTTCTATATGAATATTGTAATTTGATGCTGATTCAAATCCGAATCTTTTATAATAATTTTCATTTCCAGTAATAAATACTGCTAAATATCCCATTTTAGCTGCTTTTTGTAGAGAAATTCTAATAAGCTTGCTTCCTATTTGTTTATTTTGAAATTTAGGATTTATGCTAATTGGTCCAAAGGATATAAATTTATCATTTTCAACGCCATTTATATTTCCCTTTGTATAAACAATATGTCCAACAATTTTATTGTCATAAAGTGCTACAAGTTCTAAATCTTTAATTGAACTTTCATCTCTATGTATATTATGGACTACTAAATGCTCACTACATCCGGGTCTATACACATTCCAAAAAGCCTCTCTAGTTAAAACTTCTATTTCGTCATAATCATCTTCTTCTATTTTTCTTATAACTAGACTCATAATTCCCCTCCATTACAAATAAAATTTTAATTGATATTATATGTCAGTATACATTCAATTTTATTATATCATATTCAATAGTTTCATATATATTATATTTTCTAAAGCGTACTATTAATAAACAAAAAAGTGCTAAAAATTTAAAATAGTTAGCACTTTTTTCATATTTATTTTTTATTTTAATAATTATCATATCCACAATAAGGACAAGTACCATCATCATTTATAGTCGCTGAACCACAGTTATTGCATTGTGAGCTATGTTCTGCATTTTCTTCAGATTGTTCTGGGTAATTTTCTTCTTCTGGTGGGTCTGACTGTTGAAAACCACAGTCTGGACACATAACTCCATTATATTTTAGAGAGCCACAATCTGGACATGACTCTGGATCTGATTGTTGAAATCCGCAATCTTTACACACTACTCCATTATAATTTGTTGAACCACAATTTGGGCATTTTTGAGTTTTTTTAGTTGATGATTCTTTCTTTTTATTTGTTGATTTATTTTGATTATTCTTTGATTCACTATTTTTATTTGTTGATTTTTTATTTTCTGAATTATTAGTGTTATCTTTTTGTTGAGTTGATGTTAAGTCAATTTTATAAGTATCTGTATTTTCCATATCATTCAAAATATCACAAACCTCTTTGCTTATCTTAGTTAAATCATAATTTTTAATATAGTTTTTTAAATTTCTTAATTTATCTTTATATTCTTCATTTTGAATCATTTCATCAGTTATATTTTCATTTAATTTTTCTATTTTCTCCCTACAAACTTTATCATTATCTTTGTTTTCATTTATAGATATATACATATCCTTTAAAACTAATTTTATTTCTGGTAAAATATCCGTCCTTTCTTCTACTTTACTTGTTTCTTTTTCTTGCTTATTACTTTCATCATTTCCTGTACAACCAATAAGTCCTAAACTAAAAATTAAAGGTATTATTATTAATATTTTTTTCATTATACAACCCCTCGCATATTAATATAACTTATATGTATATTATATAAAACTGAGGTTGTAACTTTAATTCCCCAAATGGGTAATTTTTCAAAACTTTACCGTGTTTAATTCTGCTTTAGAGTGAACATCCAGCTTTCTATATACTTTTTTCAATGTCATTTTTACTGTTTCTGTAGAAATAAATAATCTCTTTGATATCTCCTTTGTGGTAATTCCCCTTTGGGCAAGAAGTGCTATTTCTCTTTCTCTTTTTGTAAGAGATGATTTATCATTGTCAAAGTCTTTTTTTATTTTTTCTATACCCGTTGATAATTTTTTATGCAAATCTAATATTTTATTTAAATCATAAACATATCTTTCATTTTTCTTTTTATCAAATTCTTTACAGTTTATAATGTTTTCAATATGATATCCATATTCACTGAGTATAAAATATACTTTATCTTTTAAAGCTATTTCAAAAACTTTTTCAATAGTATTTACTGATTTTTCATAATTTTTTAGATAAAAATAAGAAATGGATATATGAATTAAATTGTAAAGTTTTGTTGTTAAGTAATGCATTTTTTCACTCTCTTCAATAAAAATATAACTTATTCTAATAAGTTCATTATATCTTTTTTCTTCTAATAAAATTTTCCCATAAATAATATGAACATAGGGTTTGCCCAAAATATAAGAGTAATTCGATATACTTTTTTCATTAAAAAGCCAAGGTTCTATTTCTTCTTTTTTATCTATACTAAGCATAATATATGCTCTAATCATATCTTCTGTAGATTTTAATATTTGATTATTTCCAATTAAAATTGGCCTTTTTATATCATCTATTACTTTTTTTAGTAAAAATGAATCTCCTCTCAAAATAGCAATTTTTCCTAATATACATTGAATGCAGTAATATATACTAATTTGCTTTGCATCATCTACTATATAAAGACCTTTATAACAAAGACTTTCTGCTAATTCATCTTCGCCTCTCATCAATAAAACTTCTGCCTCCATGGTGATATCCGCTCCACTACCATGATTATTTGTAAGCTTCATATAATAAGGCATACATTCGTTCATATAAATAAGTTCATTATCCAATTGGCCACTATCTCTCCAATACATATAAAGTATGGATGGAGAGCCAAAAGTCCAAGGCCCTGTAAAAATTATCAACTCAGATTTGCCATCTAATAATTTATATGCTATTTTGTGCTTTTCACTCATTTTCCTTATGTCATTATATTCTGTGAAAGAAAGTAAAAAGATAAACTCTCCTTTTATTTTTTTGTATGTTTTTTCATCCATATTATCTGGATTTTCAATTATGTTACTTATAATTTTAATTACTTCTTGAAATTTACTATAAATGCCATAACAAAATAATTGCAGTCCAAAAGTAATAAGTATGTTGGGATATTTTTTTAATATATTTTTTGGACATTCATCTAAAATATTTATTATTAATTTGTTTACATCGCTATTTATATTATCTGGAAAGTCATTCACTTTGATGGGAAGGGATAATAATTCATCATAATTTTTTATTTTTTGAAAATAGCAAGCTGCTTGAAAGCTATCTTTTTTGTTCTTAAAAAATAAAGCTGCTTTTTCATAGGTATTTTTTCTAAAAGATTCTGATTTAAAATTATAAAAATAGTCCTTTAAATAATCTTGTAATATACTGTGTAAATAATATAATTGCTTTTCTTCATAATACCTAATGAAAATATTGTCTCTTAACAAGTAATTTATATTAGGTGGTAGTTTTTCATATTCACTCATATAACTAATTTGATTTAAACTAAATCCATCAAATATACAAAGAGATAATAATAAATTTTTTTCTTCATAATTTAATTTTGACCATATAGCATGATCTATTAAAGTTTTTAAATTTTGATTATATTCAAATTTTCCAAAATTAAGATAATTAATCATCTGTAATTTTATGGCAGAAATCCATCCTCCACTATAATCATATATATTTTTAATTTGAGATTTATCTAAAGATATATTATTTAATTTAAAATATTTTTTAATATCCTTTTCTTCAAATAAAAAATTGTCTGCTGTAATTATATGATAATCAAAATAACATAAACTATCTAAATCTTTCTCTTCTAGCTTCTGTGTAATAATTATTATATGAAATTTATCACAGCTATTTAAAGACAAAGCTCCTATAATTTCTTTTTGGATATTATTTTTTATAAGTTGATAATTGTCTATTATAAATAAAGTTTCTGCCTCACAGTTAATATCCATCATAATACTAGATATATCTGATAAAGTATCTCTTGTGGGAACACCCATATGTTTAAACTTTTCCCAAGCTTTTATGTCAATTTTTTTGAAAATATCGTAAATTTGTTGCCATGTTTTTTCATGGGATTCTCCAAAGGAAGTATACCAGTATATATTAAATTCATTAAATTCTTCTTTATTTAAATAAGTTCTCATGCTGGTTGTCTTACCAAATCCAGAAGGCGCTTCTATTAATGTCAGTCTTGAAGTTTGTATAATATTCAATTGACTTAGTATTTTTTTTGATAAATAACTATTATTCATTTTTAACATATTACCACCCCCCTTTAAAATAATTATATTATAAGTTAGCTTCAATAAGTTAGAAATAAAAAAGATGTATCTGCAATACATCTTTTTTATGTTTATATAATATTTTCAATTATTTCTTCCTTATGATTTTCTTCTAGATTAACTATCCTATGGCAAACTTTATCTAAAAGACTTTTATCATGACTAATAACTATAAGACCTATATTATTTTCTTTGCAATATTTTATAACAACCTTCCAAATTTGAGCTTGAGTTATGGCATCTAACATAGTTGTCATCTCATCTGCTATTAAAAATTTAGTATGTGGACTTAAAGCTCTAAGTACACAAAATCTTTGCAGTTCACCTCCAGAAAGTTCACTGGGCCATCTATTTAACCATTCTTTTTTAATTCCCATGGCTTCAATCATTTCATCACTTACATCATAAGCTTCATTTAATATTTTTTTCATTTTCCATTTTGGATTTACTGATTTTTCTGGATGTTGAAAAATCAACTGCACTGGATTAAATATATTTTTTATTTTATTTTGACCACCCAAAACAACCTTTCCTCTATCAGGTTTTATATATCCAGCTAATATTTTTGCAAAAGTAGTTTTTCCAAATCCACTAGGTGCAAACAAGCCCACTATCTCATCACTATTTACAGATAAATTTATATCTTTTAATATATATTTATCATCTCTATATTTAAAATTTATATTCTCAGCTCTAAGTTGCATACAAACATCTCACCTTTCCCTTTCTAATTTCCTTCATTTCAGGTTTTATGTTTTTACAATCAGCCCTTCTTTTATCACATCTATCATAAAATAAACATCCCGTTACTAATTCATTGGCAAGAGGCTGACTTCCACCAATAGGTTCAAAATTATTATTTGGTAGAGCATTAAGTAAAGCCTTTGTATAAGGGTGCCTTAAATTCATTCCATTATTTTTAAAATCTTCCACAGGGGCAATTTCTAAAGTAGTTCCTCCATAAAATATTGCAACTCTATTAGCAATTTTAAGCGCTGCATTTATATCATGAGTAATTAAAAGCAATGCACATCCCCCATCAGCTAAACTTCTAAAATCATTTAATGCCTCATTTAAAGATTTTTCATCTAAGCCAGGTGTCGGTTCATCTGCTATAATTACTTCACAGTTGGATACTAAAGCACTTGATAAAAAAACTTTTCTTGCCATTCCTCCAGATAATTGAAAAGGATAATATTTTTCCACTTTATCTGCTAAATTATATTTTTTAAAGATGTTCTTAAGTATATTGTTGCTATTTTTCTTATCTTTAATAGATATTTTGACTTGTTTTCCAACTTCCATAAGAGGGTCTAGATAATTTACTGATTGTGGAATAAAGACAATTTCTTTTCCTCTAAGCTTTTCTTTTCTTTTTTCATCTAATATTTCATCTTTATAAATTATACTTCCCTTAGTCTGTGCATTTGAAGGAAGTATACCAAGTATTGAATGGGCAAGTAAACTTTTACCTGATCCACTAGAACCTACAACTGCCAAAATTTCACCTTTATACAAATCAATATCTAAATTATTTATGGCTTTTGAATCTATTCTTTTAAGTCCTTTAGTATATTGACTAAAGGATATTTCCAAATTTCTAACACTTAAAATTGGTTTTTCATTCATAATTACCTCCTAATTATAAGCTGTTTTAGGATCTATTAATTTTCCTATTTTTTTGCCCATATTATCCACCATCATAGAAACTAAAACTAAAGATAAACCTGGAAAAAATGCTAACCACCATTTCCCACTAGTCAAATATTTCATAGCTTCTGATAAAATAATTCCTATGGCTGGTTCATGGGACTGTAACCCAAAACCTAGAAACGTTACAGATGCTTCATGAAGTATGGCATGGGGGAAAATTAAAACTATTCCAACTAAAAGTTGAGGTATTATATGAGGTAAAATATGATTTTTAGCTATATATAAATTTGATTTCCCAAAGTTTTTAGCTATTTTTGTATAATCAGCTTCTTTTACTTGCATAACTTCTGCTCTAATTATTCTTGTTAGTGATGTCCAGTGAGTAAGAGATACTCCCATAACAATCCCCTTTAGTCCACCTCCTGCTGCCATGGAAATTAAAATAATTATCAATGTATGAGGTACTGATAAAACTAAATCTATAAACCAAGTTATAACTGAATCAACTCTTTTACCGCAAGTAGGTCCAATTACACCTAAAACAACTGCTATTATTCCACTTATAATAGAAGATAAAACACCTATTTTCATACTTATGCTAAGTCCTTTTAGAGTTCTAAAAAACATATCACGTCCTATCCAGTCTGTTCCAAAAATATGATTTAAAGATGGACTTTGATTTTTATTAATTAAATCTATACTAAATTTTTCTGGATTTATTACACTGCCTGCTATAATTATAACTATAAAAAATACTACGAATATGCTTAAAGACAATATAGTTTTCTCCCTTATTCCAAACTCAAAAGAAGTGAATTTTCTTTTTTCACTACATTTTATATCGCTCATTAAGCTTCCTCCCCTCTTTTGATTCTTGGATCAATTACTCTATAAAGTAAATCTGCTATCATATTTCCACTATAAACAAATATACATGATATAATTACAATTCCCATAAGCAGTGGTAAATCGCCCTTAAGTCCTGCAGATACTGTTGCCTGACCAAGACCTGGATAAGAAAATACTTGCTCTGCAAATATGGTTCCTGCAAATAATTCACTAAAAGATAAAAATTGTAGTGTTATGGCTGGAAGTGATACATTTTTTATTACATGATTAAAAATTATACTTTTTTTACTTTCTCCACGAGCTTTTGCAAACAAAACATAATCACTATTTAAAACTTCAATAACTTTTTCTCTTGTATGCAAACATATATTAGAAACTGCTATTAAGCTTAAAGTTGCTGATGGCAAAATTATATGTTTTAACAAATCCATAAAAGTGACATCTGCTGAATTTACTCCTATAGGTACTCCAAGTGCTACTGGAAACCATCCAAGAGATACGGAAAAAATCATTATAAATAAAATTCCCAACCAAAATGTAGGAGTTGATATTATTACATAACAGTATCCCCTAATTATTTTATCTATTAATTTATTTTCATTACTTCCACTTACTATTCCCATAATAAATCCTAAAATTCCTGAAATTATCCAAGCTATTATCATTAAATAAAGAGATGCTTTAAATTTTTGACCAATGACTTCTAATACTGGTCTTCTATAAATTAAAGATGTTCCCCAATCTCCTTGTATTATTGATTTAAACCAACACATAAACCTTTCAACCGGAGGTTGGTTTAACCCCCAGTGCTGAGCTATTAATTCCCTTTGAGCTGCACTTACCTTACTACTAGCTCCCACATATGCTGTAACTGGGTCTATTGGCGACAATTCCATAAGTACAAAGGTAACTACACAAAGGGCTACTAGCAAAGTAATTAATCTTATTGTTTTTTTGCCTATAAAAACTCCCAAGCTTTTATTATTTTTCATCCAATATTTCCCCTTTTATCTTTCCATAAATTCAAAGGCGAGGATATTAAAAAATATCCTCAATAATATTTATTATTAACTTATTTTATTTCCATGACCATTGTGTTACATTATCAAATATTCTTCCTCCATGAGGCTGAACTACAGGAGAACCTATATCAAAATTTTCGCTTACTATATAAACATGATTTGCATTTACTAACCAACAATATGGTGCATCTCCTTTTGCTGATGCTCCACTATCTCCATCTAGCTGAACTTTTTGCCAATATTTAAGAGCATCATCTTCACTTTCACAATTTAGAGCTTTATCTATATTTTCATCAACTTTTTTATTGCTATAAAATCCTGCATTATCCCATTCTACAGCAGTGTTGGCAGCTTTAGAATAATATAAATTATAAAGTTCTGATGGATCGCCTGATCCAAATCCAAATAAAACTGCTTCTTTGTGAATATCTTCTAAAATTGTATCCCAAGTTCTTTCTTCTAAAGTAATTTCTATGCCCAACTCTTTAGCCATCTTTTGGAATTCCAATCCTAATTCTTGTCTGTAATTTCCACTTGTATATAATAATTTAAATGATGCTTTAGTATTGTCTTTTTCTAAAATTCCATCATTGTCACTATCTTTCCACCCACCATCACTTAATATTTTTTTCGCTTCATCCATATTGTTGTATTCAGATTCATCAAGAACTGTATCTTTATTTAACCAAGGCATTTTTTCTAATCCAGTAGTTGAAACTGTACCATATCCATTAAGTACGCCATCAACCATACCCTGTCTATCAACAGCTGTATTTAAAGCTTTTCTAATAGCTTCATCACTTGTTACATCATTTCCTATTTCATATCCGCTATCAGTTTTTTCTCCAGTATTTTTAACCATAGGGAATTCCACTCCATAAGTTTCTATACTTGGTATATCTAAAATTTTAGTTCCTTTAACTTCTTCTTTAGCTAAATCACCATTTATAGATGCCATATCAACATCACCTGATTTTACAGCAGCATAGGCAGCATCTGTATCTAAAAATACCATAGTTAATTTTTGTATATTAGCTTTCTCTCCATAATAATCTTCATTAACTTGTGCTATAACTTGTTGCCCCTTATCCCATTGAACAAATTTATACGGCCCAGAACCTATTGGATTATCTTTGAAATTATCGTCATAAGCATGTTTTGGAACTATTCCACAAACACCTAGTTTTTCAACAAAAGTAGACATAGGTCTTGTTAAAGTAAATTGAACTGTTGTATCATCAATAGCCTTTACTTCTTTTATCATAGTTAAATCAACTTCCGTTGAACTTTTTTTAGTAGTTTCATATGTAAAAGCCACATCCTCTGCTGTTAATTTTTCCCCATCAGTAAACTTGACATCATCTCTTATAGTCACTGTCCATGTTAATTTATCATCAGATACTTTATAATTTGTTGCCAAATCATTTTCCCATCCTAATTCCTTATCTCTTTTCATTAAAGTTGAGAAAAATACTTTTGTTATAGAACCATGTCCCCCTGTTATGGCATCAAAACCAGCTTCTGGTTCTGCTCCCACTGCTACAACTAATTCATTATTTTCTTTTCTTTGTTCTACTGCTGATTTTGTTTTATTATCACTGTCTGAAGAAGATGTGTTAGAACATCCTGCTAATGTTCCCATCACTAAAACTAATGATAATAGCCTCGCCATATTTTTTTTTAACTTCATTTCTTATCCCCCTATTTAATCTTAATAAATTTTTGAACAAAAAAAGCCATGAAAGTATAATACCTTCATGGCCTTTTTAATCTTCATGATTAATTTTTTATTTAATTTATGATAAAATTGTAGCATTGCTTAATATTATTTGCAATTATAATAAAAATTTTTTTTATTTTTTTAATGTATTTCATAAACTTCCATTAATTTATCTATATGACTTTTAACTATATAATCTTGTTTTTCTCTAAGATTATATTTTTTGTCCATATATAATGATATTATCACATAAGTTAAAACTGTTATTCTAAATACGTTGCAAAGTAATATTAAAGTTACTAGCAAATAAATTAAGTTTAAACTTTTTTTCTTAAATTTAATATTTATAAAATTTCCTATTAATATATGTGTATCTCTAAAGACAAAGTAATATGATAAATATTGTACACAAGTTATTATGGTTTTTAAGTATACATTACTAAATCTTATATTGCTCATTTCTAAAATATTGACTAATATAATGTATAGAATTGCTGTATAAAAATATTTTTTTCTTATATTCATAAAACTTCCACAGCTTCTAATAGCTCTAACCATAAAATATTTTCTTTTCCCATTTTCACTTAAAATTCTAAGTCTTTTCCCGCAAATAACTGAAATAATATAAATACTAAATACCATCCCAAAAGGAAAAATAGCTATAAGTAAATAATATAAAACTTCAAAGTTTATGTCTGTTATCCATGGTGCAACCTCAATTAAAATAGGTGGTTTGCTTTTCATATAATCTATGTATCCTTGAAATTCTTGCATAAAGCTATATCCAATTATATTTCTAGCATATATGTCTATTAAAACCATAAATACCACACCCATAATCGAACCGATAAATAAATCGTCAAATAGTTGTGATGATTTACTTATTAAATAACCACAAATAAGCCCTATAAGAAAACTTTGGCTAACTAATAAAGCGGCCGCGAAATTTCCCATGACAAATAAAATCAAAATAACACTACTTATACCGCACATAAAAGTATATTTAAAATCACATCTAAAATAAATTAATGCAAATATAATTGGTACACCAAAATCTAAGTAAAGACCATAACCTATACCTGTTGATAATGCTATCATAGTAATTATGATAAATGCTGACGATAATATGGCAGCCTCTGTTAATTTTTTTACTGAACTATTCAATTTTATGCCTCCAAAAACTATTAAATTACATCTAGTATATCACTTTTTTAAGAATTTATCTGTTATAATAAAAGATATAGGTTAAGGTTAGGGGGATTTTTTATGACTTTTGAGCAAATAAAGTCTTTTTTGGCTATAGTAAAATACAATCATTTTACTTTAGCATCACAAGAATTATACATATCCCAGTCATCTATATCAAAACATATTAAATCATTGGAAAAAGAATTAGGAGTTGAACTATTCAATAGACAACATAGAAGTGTTAGACTTACTGAAGCAGGGGAAGAATTTTATAAATTTGCATCTAAATCTATGACAAATTATAACAATATTTTATTAGACATGAAAAAATATTCTTGTGAAGAAAGTAGTTCTATTTCCATAGGCGTAATAGATACTATGGTTGAGTATGGTTTTGCATCTCTTATTGGCGATTTTCAAAAACAATATCCCAATATTCAAGTAGATATTATAGAAAGATCTAATAGTAAAATCATCGAATACCTTAGCGATTCCATAGTTAATCTGGGGTTTATTAATTCTCACTATGAACATAAAAACATGTTAATTTTACAAAAAATAATTGATGACGATTTAGTTTTGGTGACATCAGGAAATCATATATTTAGTTCAAAAACTACTGTAGATATTTTTGATACAGCAAAAGAAAAATATATTTGTGTTAATGGTGATTATTATTTACATAATGTGTTTTTAAATACTTGGGGTAACCTTAATTATTTTCCCAATACATTATATATTGATTCTCAAACAAAAACACTATTAGCTTTAGTATCTGAAAATATAGGTATCACATTACTCCCTCATAATGTGGCCTCTTCTTATCAAAAAAACATAGATAATAGTATTCATATATCTTCATTAAAAAATCCATTTTCTGCAAACATATTTTTAGCACAATTAAAAAATAAAAAACTTAGTAAAAATGAAACTCTATTTAAAAACTTTGCTATAA
>OLNJ01001178.1_pt1 | contig 15061 bp, 17 predicted proteins | sample 1672191 | NCBI WGS metagenome assembly OLNJ01 (sample SAMEA3136657, study PRJEB25190) | human gut metagenome | biome: human gut; feature: human-associated habitat; material: faeces | place: Austria | collected 2013 | reverse complement strand
AATTATACATTATCCACAAACCAGATAATATATAATTTCCTTAGAATTAAAAAAGTGATAAATATAGACTTTTAAGTCTATATCTATCACCTATATAAAAATCATTATATTGCCTCGATCTTACAATGATGCTCTTTACTTTATATATTTCTTCTTTTGTCTTTGGAGTTCCCTGCCCTGCTCTAAATTCTTCGTTTATCGTTATATCAATTTCTTCTCCAACAACCATTTGAATTACATCATCTCTTATCTCTAAAACATTATACTGCTCTTTCTGCCATTGCACCTATATGTCTAGCCCCTGGTGTAAAATTAATTGCTTTTCTTCCTTTTGCAATAATTCTAATGCACTTCTCAAATCCCTTACTTTATTCATCTTTCCTCCTATATTAAATATACTTTTATACTTATAAATTTTTGTTTTTAATTTTATTTACTTCATTTTCATTTATTACTTTTCTTAACACACTTTATTTTCATTTATCTATTCTTTAAGTATTTACTTTTACTTAAAATATTTTTAATAACTCGGTATATAACACAAATAAATTTCCTTCTCTTTGCAATTTTCTATATTAATTTTTCAGTTCTCTGCATTTAGTATAATTTAAACGAGTTATTTAACAATTTTAAAAGACAAAACCCAAATATAGACCTTCAAATTACTGAGGTGGAAGATGACAAACTTATTGAGGGGATAGAAAAAAATCATAACATCAACGCAAATATAATAAAGACTGCTAGAACAGAATCCATCCTCGGCTCCGTCTCTATAAATGAAGGTATTAGCTTGCTTCCAAAGAGCAATTTTGAAGTATTTCACAAGAAAAATATAAACACAATTTCACTAGATCCAAGTATAAAATTGTCCGTTGTTTTAGCAAAACACAAAAGTACTAAGTATAATTTTTCAATAAAGAAATTTATAGATTTTGTAGAAGATTTTAAAAGTGAATTGTAAATATAAGTTATTTACTACATTCATAATGCCAATGACTTAGTGCGTTGCTTAGATAATAAGTTGGAAATTAAAAAGCCCTATACAAAAGCATCCCATGTGCTTTGTGTATAGGGTATTTTAATAATCTATCTCTTAGCTTTTCTATATCCAGCGTTTATCGCATCTTGCTCACTATTGAATACAACAAGATTAGCAGAATCTTTCATATCGTCATAATTTGCTTGACCTGGGCAGTGATATATTTTTGATTTTGAGTTTCCTCTTATCACGCCTGATGCTTGTTGGTTTGAATTAGAATTGTTGCTAATGTTATTGTTTTTATTGCTAGTGCTAGCATTAGTGTTTTTATTGTTGCTAGTGCTATTATTACTGTTATTAACACTATTATTTTGACTACTATTAGTTGATTGTTTATTATCTACATTATTAGATTTATTGCTATTTGAATTATTTTTATTATTTGTAGTTTGTGCAGGTCTTTCCTCTCCACTTAACCAGCTCTCACCTGTAGCATAGTCAATTTCGATTCCAGGCTGAACATTATAAACAAATACATTGAACATTACACCTTCACCGTCATCTTCAACAGAATAAGCTTCCATTTGAACACCTTTTGCAACTAAGTTGTCACCATCATAAACTGGAGTAACTCTGAATAATACGTGGTTATTTGTTTCTTTTACATAGTCGGCAATCATATTTTCAAACGGCAACATTCCATCAACATTAAAATATCTAGTTCCTGTAATTAAGTTTCTCTCGTTGGCATCTTCTCCTGCAAGCTGATGTCCTATAAGGTGACATCTGTTATAGATATATCCACCATCAACTAAGCTAGTGTCGTATTTTTTGTTTAACCATCCGCTTGGTTTTACACTACTTATATCGCCTCTTTTTTGAGTAGGCATTAAATCTCTACCTATATTTGCATATGCCTCACCACATCTGCCAAGGCTGTCAAGCGGGCTATATGTTTCAAAAGATGTTGTTGTTTTATCTTTTTCGTCAAAATTAGGTACGTTGTTGTTTAAAGCTACAAAATCTTCACCGCTATACTCTGGTATATTATTTACAGAAGAATCTGTAGTTGTAGTACTCCCTTTTACGGCTCCTAATAAGCTGTTATTTAAAGATGTGTCATCCGCCTCGCATCCTACTAACATTAAACTCAGTAAGAATACCATTAAAAATCTCAATAATTTCATTTGTCTATTTCCTTCCTCATCTATACTTCGATTATTTCTGAAATTAAAATTTATTGATTGCATTATTTTAAACATATGATTAGACAGAAATTATTCATAAAGCAAATTACTAGTTTGGTTATTTAATTGTAAATTTTCTCTCTTAGTTAGTTTCTGTATTTTTGCTATTTTGTGTTGTTTGGCTAGTAGTGTTGTCGTCTTGATTAAGCTCGCTATCTCCTGTTTTGTAATCTATTTTTATACCAGGTTGAACATTATAAACAAAGACATTAAACATTATCCCTTCGCCGTCATCTTCTACAGACTGAGCCTCCATTTGAACACCTTTTGCGACTAAATTATCTCCATCATAAATTGGAGTAACCCTATATAATACGTGGTTGTTTGTTTCTTTTACATAATCGGCAACCATGTTTTCAAATGGCAACATTCCCTCAACATTAAAATATCTAGTTCCTGTAATTAAGTTCTTTTCGTTGGCATCTTCACCAGCAAGCTGATGTCCTATAAGATGGCATCTGTTGTAGATATATCCGCCATCAACTAAGCTAGTATCGTATTTTTTATTTATCCATCCAGTTGGCTTTACACTGCTTATATTGCCTCTTTTGTCTGTAGGCATCAAGTCTTTTCCTATATTCGCATATGCAACACCGCATCTTCCCAAACTGTCCAAATCACTATATGTTTCAAAAGACTTTTTAGCCTTGTCTATTTCGTTGTCAAAATCAGGTACATTATTATATAATGCAACAAAAGGTTCCCCAGGATATTCTGGCAAATTATCTAATGTTATTCCCTTATCTCTATTGTCGTCTATATTGCTGTTTTGTGAAATATTTGTGTTCTCGCCACTATTTTGGTTGGTAGTTGTTTGACATCCGACTAAGGTTATACACAAGATAAAAGCCATTAATAATTTTAAAATTTTCATATTTCCCCCTATATAAACAATCTCTTGTTTTATTATAAATACTACTAATTTTAATTTTTATTCGATATTTAATCCTTAAATCTAAATTGGTAAATTATAAATATCTATTTCTTAGATTTTTATATTATAAATATCTAACTCTTTCTTATATTTATAAATTAGATTGTAAATATCTATTTCTTTAAAATAATTTTTTTGGTGATTTTCTCATGTGAATTACCGCAAAATTCTTCCTCAGATATTACTTGCCAATTACCATCTGAAAAATCAATATCAAACTTCAAATCGCTTGGATATCTTCTGTTCCAGTAGTAAACGATTATTTTATCAATTTCTGATTCAAACTTGCCCAATTGTTTGTCTTCAATAAACTGAAGATTATCCTTATCACAAAGAGGCAAATCTTCTCTCACAATAATATCTATCGTTGGATTATCTTTTTCAAACATTTTAAAAGAATAACTGTTCATTATAAGACTTTTTCCGTCCATATTGTTATATATATCTTCTCTTATAACTTTATCTTGGCTAAGTCTTCTCTTGTTAAACATCATTCCATTTTTATCTTCTAAACAAACAATTATATTCATTTGCCTACCTCCTCTCCACTCTCTACATTATAATTAATATACCTATTATTTACAATATAAACCTCCTTCTTAAAATCCTGTTTAAAAAAAAGAGATATCTTTGTTTTGATATCTCCTTTTATATAATTTATATTGTAATATGCTTATTTTATAGATGCTTGATAAATGCTGTCTATTGACTCTTCTAACAAATCATCAAACTCTTTTTCAGTTTGGCCTGCGTTTAGTCCTTCTGTCAAAGCTCTTGAGAAACTAGCAATAAGCCCAGGATTTTTCGCAAGTTTTTCATTAGAATCTTCTCTTGTATATCCACCTGATAAAGCGACTACTCTAAGTACATTATCGTGTGCGATAACGTCAGAATAGAACCCTTCTTTTGATGGGATAGTAAGTTTAAGCATAACTTTTTGATCTTTATCTAGTTTGTCTAAATTTGCAAATATTTCTTTTTTAAGTATTTCTTCGCATTTTTCTTTGTCTGCACTGTGGATATCTACTTCCGGTTCGATTATAGGAACTAAATCGTAAGACAATATCTTTTTAGCTATATCAAACTGTTGAGCTACTATAGCTTTTATTCCTTCTTCGTTTGCAGATTTTATCACAGAACGCATTTTTGTTCCAAATACGTGTTTTTCAATACCTTTTTTAAGAAGTTCGTCCAAAGTAGGAATGTCTTTCATAAGTTGAACGCCGTTTGCTTCTTCTTGAAGACCTTTGTCAACTTTAAGGAAAGGAACTACGCCCTTTTCTTCCCATAGATAATCTGCTGTAAATTTATCGTCGATTTTTCTTTCGATTGTTTTTTCAAACAAAATCGCACCGATTATTTTATCACCAGTAAATGAAGGACTTTTTATTATTCTTGTTCTCATTTCGTGGATTAAATCAAACATTTCGTCGTCGTTGTTGTATTTATCCTCTGGTATTCCATATAATCTAAGGGCTTTTGGTGTACTTCCGCCACTTTGGTCTAATGCCGCTATAAAGCCTTTTTTAGATTTCATTTGTTCTAATTGTTTTTCATTCATAATATGGATTCCCCCTAATTTTTTATTATTTAGTTACGTCAAATCCTATTATTTAATGTTGTTTTTTTATTTAATTAGTATATATTTTTCTGCCAATAAACACCATTTTAGTTGTCTTATTAACTTCACAATACTATATGTTCTATACTACTTTCAATTTTCCTCTTTTATCTTACAAATTTTTCAGTATTTTATAAGTATTTTCGCTTATTTTGAATTTTTATGTAAAATAAAGAAAAATACAACAAACAATTAGCAAGCGATAAAGAATCTCTTATACCACACTAAGAATACATATATAGTGTAGATTTTTCTGGCATTGTTACATCTTTCGTTAAAGTGGTCATCTAGAAGTTTAACAATTTTTGCTGTATCGAAGAACTCACTAGCATAATCACTTGTAAATGCTTCTTTAACCATATCGTAGTATTTTTGTTCTTTAAACCAGAATCTTATTGGAACTGGGAATCCTTTCTTTTGTCTTTTCGCCCACTCCTCTGGTAATACTTCTTTTGCTGCATATCTAAGTGCAACCTTTGTATTTTCGTCATTAACTTTATATTTAGTTGGTATACTTTCTCCAACTTTCATAACTTCTTTATCTAAGAAAGGAACTCTAAGCTCTATAGAGTGAGCCATACTCATCTTATCAGCTTTAAGAAGTATATCACCTGCTAACCAAAGTTTTAAATCAAGATATTGTTTTTTAGTTACATCATCTTCATTTTTTACATTGTTATATACAGGTCTTGTTATTTCTTTTATTGATGGCGATTTTGTATATGGACTTTGTAATATATCCACCGCTTCTCTTTCTTCAAATATCTGTGCTTGTCCTATGAAGTAATCTTCAACAGAAGATCCACCTCTTATAAGAGTTGTTCTACCTTTGAAGTAAGGCATTTTTTCAGCAACTTTTGCTACTGGTTTTCTTATAAATGATGGTAGTTTTTTATATTTTTTAAGTTTTTCATCATCATCATACCACTCATATCCACCAAAGATTTCGTCAGCACCTTCTCCAGATAAAACAACTGTTACATGCTCTCTGGCAAGTTGTGCTAAGAAATATAGCGGCACTGAAGATGGGTTTGATTGTGGCTCATCCATGTGGTATTGGATAGTCGGCAGCATATCGAAACACTCATCAGCAGTTATCATTTTTCTCACATTTTCTATTCCTAATATGTCAGATAGATCTTTTGCTAAGTCTGATTCGTCGAAGTTTTCTTGCTCAAAACCAACTGAGAAAGTCTTTTGTGGCATAAGGCATTTTGCGATATAACTTGAATCTACTCCACCTGATAAGAATGAACCTAGTGGCACCTCACTGTGGCTGTGTACTTCTACTGACTCACTAACTGCATCTTTTATTCTATTTATACTTTCTTGTAAGTCTATATTTTCTTGATTAAATTCTACATCCCAATACTGTTCTATTTTTATTTTTCCGTCTTTATAAACCATAAAATGACCTGGTTTTAGTTTGAAAACTCCTTTAAAGAAAGTTTCATCAAGTACTGAATATTGGAATGTTAAGTATGGTTTTAAAGCGTGTTTATTTACTTCCTTTTTAAAATTAGGATGCATCAATAAACTCTTTATTTCTGAACCAAATATTAAACTTTTTTGTCCGTCTTTTTCAACTTGAGTATAGTAGAACGGTTTTATACCAAAATGGTCTCTTGCGGCAAATAGAGTTTTTTCGTTTTTGTCCCAAATTACAAAAGCGAACATCCCTCTTAGTTTTTTAACCATTTCAGTTTTACAATCTTCATATAAGTGTATTAATACTTCACTATCTGTTTCTGTTTTAAATATATGTCCTTTTTTGATTAAGTCTTCTCTTAATTCTTGGTAGTTGTATATTTCTCCGTTAAATACTAAAGCTAAGCTTCCGTCTTCGTTGTATAATGGTTGTAGCCCATTGCTTACACCGATTATACTAAGTCTTCTAAATCCTAAAGCGGCATTTTCATCTATATATTCTCCACTTTCGTCTGGACCTCTATGGATTATTTCATCCATCATACTCTCCAAAACATTTTTCTTATTCGGTATATTATCTATAAAACCCGAAAATCCACACATAATTATTTCCCCCTAATTATTTTTATATTCTCAATAAACAAGAAAATCCTTAATATCTACATAATGGATTTTAAGATATGCATTAAATGAATATTTTTAGTTGTAATCTTTTTAATAATTTTTGAATGATTTTTTTGTAATTTATAATTATCTGTTTCTATATATCTTCCTAATTTGAATATAACTTATTTTATAAATAAATTATTAGTTTTCTATTATGTCTATTTTTTTACTTCTTATATTTAGTAATATCTTCGCAATTATAAATAATACCGGCAACTCAATTAATGGGCCTATTATAAGAGCTAAAGATATTAATGGTTTATCTAGAAATGTTGCTACTGCTATTGCTAAAGCTATAGGTGAATTTCTCGCTAATGTCGTCAAATTTAGTGATACATTATCTTCATAACTCAATTTCATAACTTTTCCTACTAATCTTCCTACACAAAAGTTTATTATAAAAAATAGTAATACTGGTATTAATAATATAAGTAATACTTGAATATTTTCTAAAAGTATTTTGCCTTGTGATGCAAACATACTTACAATTGCTGCATTTAGAAAATATCCTTGGTAGTCACAAGCCTTTGTCGCAACTTTTTCATCAAAATCTTCTTGGCTTATTTTATTTAAGATAATTTTTCTAATTAATATTGCGCATACTAATGGAATTATTAATGTCGATACAACGCCTTTTACTAAATCAATCGTATTCATATCTACGCTGTTTCCACCTATTAAAAATACATATACCGGTAATAATACTAATTGTAAAACTAAATTTAGTGGCAATATTGATGAGCCAAGCGCCACATTACCTTTTGCTATACCAGTAAAGATTAAGTACCAATCGGTACAAGGTGTCACCATAAGCATTATATATCCTATTAATAATTCTGGATAATTAGCCAAGAATATTTTACCTAAAATAAAGATTAAAAATGGTGTCCAGATAAAGTTTATTATCACTGCTGTCAAAGTAAATTTTAGATTTTTTGATGATTTTAATATATCTTTTAGCGGTATTTGTAAAAATACTAAAAATAACATAACCATTAAAAATGGTGTTATTAGGTACTCTGCATATTCCTTCACAAATCCTATCTGACCTAATAGTATCCCTAAAGCTACCATGAATAATATTACTAAGCTCTGAAATTTGTTTATATTCTCCATCTTTTCTCATTAAAAATAATCATGCTTTATTAATAAATATATCTTTTCCCTTAATTTATTGAATTTTTTACTTTTATCTGCTCCACTATACCATAAAGTCGACATCATTTTCCATATTTATTACAGTTTTGTAATATAATGTAATAAATTTGAAAATTTATTTCATCTCAAATCCATTTAAGTTATTGTCGAGCCCTGCTATTTGGACCAGTCTTTCAACCCCGACTGATGCAATTGTGACTATGCTTTCTTCGTGGATGAAATCTGTAGAACCTAAATCAAATAGCATACTTGCTCTAGCTTCAAATTCTTCGTCTTCATCCCAAAATAAAAACTGAATCGGCATACATTCAAATGCATTTATTTCATACCCCATGTCAGATGCTTTTATCCTTTTTGCTCCTATTTTTTCGCATGCGTATTGTAATTTATCCATATGACCTGCGAATGTTTCTGCAAAAGGTTTTAATACAGTTCTTACGAATGCGGGCTTAAATTGAGATGTATTTTTTAGTTTTTCAAACGTTACCCACTCGCCTTTTATTTTAGCCCCTGGTTTCACATAGTAAAACAAAAGATATATGTTGAATTTTTCTGAGATAGATATTGGAAGATCATCTTCCATTGAAATAATTTCCCCAGTTTCAATATGTATACCGAACTTTCTGCCAAAGTGGTATATTGTAAGATAATCTCCCTCAAGTTTAAGCTCTGGCACAAGCACTCTAAGTCGGTCTTTGTCCATATTCACAAAGACTTCTTGCCATCTTAAGCATGCTGCTTCATAATTTGATGTTATTTCTCTTTTCATATATTCCCCCTATTTATTACTTATTATCTGCTATCTTTTATTTTATCTCTAAAGTAGATTTTTGTAAAACTTCTAACTTATATATGTTTTTATATAATTTTTTGTAAAATGCTTGCAGTTTGTTTATTTTTATCTAAAAAACTTGGCAATTATACTGCTATTATTCAAAATTGATGTATTATACATAAATAAAACATCGCTATTTTCTTTTATTTTTATATATTTTTCAAACTGCGTTGAATTTATATATCTCAAATCTATAAGATGTATTTTTGAATAATTTTTTATTAAAAGTGGCGATAAACTGCTCCCAAACGAATCCCTAAATATATAGAGCTCTTTGCCTGTTGTGTTTGATGGATTTTCGATAGTTAAAAGAGATTTCGCCCCACCTAAAAACACATCATATGAATCTACGTTTTTAAAGTCTTTGTCGTCGTATACTTTTACATATTTTTGTTTTTCATAATCATACACCTTGCAATTTTCTATTGTTTTGTCACTTAAGTATGTCAGCTTGTCTGGTTTTATATTAGACGCCGATTGACCGTAGTATGAACCGTAGAAATTCTCAAATACTTTTTTTCTATAAGCATCATTTCTTTTTTTATCATTATCCATGGATTTCAGTATTTTGTCTGCAACTTGTGTTAGGTTTTCTTGCTTCCAATGCAAGTCAGTCCTATAGTAATCTCCAATTTTTAAATCATTTGTAATATCTATATAATCCATATTATGAGTGTTGTTTTTCATTATATTTATAAGTTTTTCATAATCTAGGTGTAGATAACCATTTTTCTGTGCTACAAAGTAATTCTTATCGGGAACTATTGTGTAGTATATATTTGAATTTTTAAAATAAGTCTGGGCTATTTTGTTGTATAAATTAGCACTGTTGTAAATTGAGTTTTCGTTTAATTTATACTCCATTTTATAAATCCCGTCATCTACTATATAGATATCGTTGTTGTCTTTTTCGTGAAATATCTTTGTATTTACAAAAGTCTTTATCTTTCTGAAATTTTCCCTAAGATAAAATTGATCTAGTAAGTATTCTTCCATCTCTTCAAAATAGTTTCCATTTAATAATTTTTCTATCTTAAATTCTGGAAGTTGTGCTAATTTACGTCTTTCTTCATAAGATATTTCTTTGTCTTTTGCAAAAATATTTACTATCATAAATAAAACTAAGAAAATTCCAAAACTACAGCTTATAACTATGTTTTTTATTTTTGTGTTCATCTTAATCCCTCCTAGAACCTAAAATATAAAAACGGATTAAACGAACCGTCTATTAAATATGCTGTCACAACAACTAATAAAACTATGTTTAATATTGGATTTATTGTAGAGACTACTTTTTGCCCTGTGACATTTTTGTTTACCTTTTGAATAATATTTTTCAAAATAGGCGTCGCACCTATCATACTTACTATCAAAAGTACTGTGTAGCTTTTTAGATAATAAGTAGAAAAATCGTTGTATAAATCTAACCCCCTAAAATTAAACATATTGTAAAGACTTGACCACAAATCTTTTATATTTTCATTATTAAAAATAACAAAACTTATTATGATAAAGAATTTTGCATATATATGTTGAATTAATGCGGGGAGTTTGCTCAATATATTTTGTAAAAACAGATTTTCTATTATAAGAAGTATTGCAAAATAAAGCCCCCACAAAATAAAGTTCCAGCTATCTCCATGCCAAAGCCCTGTCAAACTCCACACTATAAGTAAGTTAAAAATCCATCTTACCCTGCTCACTCTGTTTCCACCTAGAGGAATATATACATAATCTCTAAAAAAACTAGAAAGCGAAATATGCCATCTTCTCCAAAATTCTTTTATGCTCTTTGATATAAATGGATAGTTGAAGTTTTCTAAAAAGTCAAACCCAAACATCCTCCCAAGCCCGATTGCCATGTCGCTATATCCCGAAAAATCATAGTAAATCTGTAGAGAAAAGAAAATCGCCACCATCCAATAAGACAGGACGCTTTTTTCATTACTCTTAGTCATAATGTCGACTAGCATGCCTAAGTTGTTTGCCAAGATGACCTTTTTAGCAAGACCAACCACAAATCGATTTACACCGTATGCAAATTTATCAAATGAATGTGTTCTGTTTTTTAGCTCATCTTCTATCGTAGTATATCTCACAATAGGCCCTGCGATAAGTTGTGGGAATAGACATACATAAGTCGCAAAATCTACAAAACTTCTACATACTTTGGCATCTTTTTTATACACATCCACAATATAACTAAGCCCTTGGAAAGTGTAAAAACTAATTCCAATCGGCAACACAAGTCTCAATAGTTTTATATTTGAATTTGAGATGTAATTTATGTTTTTTATTATAAAATCCATATATTTAAATACAATTAAAATACCCAAACTCACTACTAAACCGCTTACTAAAAATAATTTTGAATATCCTTTTTCTCTAAATTTCTCTATTAAAATACCGTGAATATACGCACTAAACGCCGATATCAACATCAACACTGTGTATTTTGGCTCTCCATAAAAATAGAAAAATAAACTCGCCAATAATAAGATAATATTTTTATATTTGTCTTTAGATACAAAATATAAAACCAAAGTAATTGGCAAGAAATAATATAAAAAACTTACGCTCGAAAATAACACTTTTAACCTCCAAATTTATATAATAATAGCCTGAAAAATTTCTTCTCAGGCTATCTTTTTTCTATTTTGAATTTGCTAAGTTTAAGAAAGCTTCTTTTATTGGAGTCGCTTCTTCTTTATCCGCCATTAAAAATAGGACTACATTTCCTACGTTTTCTACTACTACTTCTTCAGCTTCAACACATATCCATTTTCTTGGATTTGCATTTTCTTTTATTTGTTTTTTCACAGCTTCGACATCTGCATTATCGTCTAATCTAAGTAATACTAATTCATAAGCGATTGCATTCATGCTTGGCTCTGAACATATACCTTCTTTGAAGTCTATGTTGCTATCTCCTAAGTACATATCTGCATTTGATTTATCTAATGTAATATTTTCATATCCTTTTAGATAATCATTCATCTCTTTGTCGTCGAAATTAGCCGTTTCGTAGATTTTTTCTACGATTTTTGTTAAGTCCTCTGATAAAACTGAATCTGATTTAGTTTTATTTGAACTACACCCTACTAATGAAAGTAGCATTATTGTCGCCATAAAAATACTTATAAATTTTTTCATGCGCCTTCTCCTTATTTTTTAAATTATCTTCAATTTATCATAATAATATAAGGTACTCAAGTTACAAAAAGTTACAAGATTTTTATATTTTTCAGCTTATTTTTTGTTCTCGTCGTGTAAGTCTTTTACATATTTTTGGTCTAAGATGCTCTTTTTGTCGCCATATGCACATTTGCTGAATAGCTGTTCTGCCTCTTTAACATCAAGCCCCTTTATAGTCATCTTTTGTGGCTCGGCCTCTCCAAGATTATCTTTATAAAGCATGTATAGATAATTTACGGCTTGTGGCAAAAATCCAAGCAATCTCGCACCGATACAGTCTGCTGCAACTGGGTCTGTGCCTGCGATTATAAGCCCTGGTGTGTCTACTGCCTTTCCGAAAATTGGCCCAGTTCCTATCATAGCCTTGTCCATACTTATTATAGATAAATCAATTGGAACTTGTTTTGCAAAACTGCGTATAAATCCATGCAAGTCTTCGTGGATTCCTGTGTTCTTTTTCGGAAATCCATGCACACTAGCAGGAGGATACCCAAGACAGATGTTTTTGATGCTCGCTGTGATTGTCGCCTCTTCGTGGTATTTAAGTTGAGTAAATGAAATTATAACATCTGCATCTTCAATTACTTTGTTTAAAGGTGTCGATTTTAAAATCGGTCCGTCTAGCTCTATATCAAAGAAAGGACCGTAGTTCATATCTACAAACTTTACGTTTTCTTCTTCTATTATTTTGTCAAATCCCGCAGTTTGTAAGACCTTCATGCTATCAGTTCCTCCAGATCCAAATGCTATGTATATTTCTGATGGCTCTCTTTGTTTTACATATTGTATTAATTTTTTAAGCGTCTTTGGTCCTGATACAACCCCATCTTTCGGCTTTTTATCTTTCACTCCATTTGGTGTGATTATTACCTTGTCGCCCTTTTTTATAATTTTATCCACAGGCAACATATCAAGCGCCTTTTCAAGCGAATGACCCTCTGTCATTCCTTTTGTAATTGCTATTATCGGTTCTTTTATTTTTCGATTATGTCTCATGCTTTCACCTCTAGTTAGAGTTTTTGCAATTTTGGGTTTATTATGCATTCACTTCGTTCATGTCGCCAACGAATCAAAGATTATGTTGCTTAAAATTCGCTATGCTCATATCGCCAACGAATCGGAGATTCCGTTGCTTTAAAAAAGGAGTAGATATATTTTATACCTACTCCTTTTTGTTAGATTATTATACCCTCAAAGTGGTCCATTTCGTGTTGGATTATTTGGGCTACGAATCCGTTAAATACTTGTGTTTTTTCTTTGAAATTTGCATCTAGATATTTTACTTCTATTGTTTCGTATCTAGTTGTGGGTCTTGCTCCTTCTAAAGACAGACAGCTTTCTTCTGCTTTGTAAGGTTTTTCTTTTTTTAGTATAACAGGGTTTACCATAGGGACTATTATATTTCCTCCTACAGCAAAAACTAGTATTGTCTTTTTGAACCCTATCATATTTGCTGCAAGCCCTACACAACTGTCAAGATTTGCTTTTAGTGTATCGATTAAATCAGTTACTATTGATTTATCTTCTTTTGTTGCTGGCTCTGATTTTTGTTCTAGAAATAATACATCTTTTACTATTGGTCTTATCATTGCTATCCCCCTTGTATTTCCTATAAATTATAATTATTCGATTTCTGCTTTTTTAATTCCATATATATTCTAAATGTTTTTGCTCTTGATGTCACTATTTATCGAAAACTTCTACTTTTTTCTATTATACTATATTTTTATAGGTTGTTGGGTCAGAAGGGTTTAAAATATACTATTGTTTTTGGATGGATATAGTTTTTTGAAATAAAAAAAGTAGGAGTATTTTAAATGGCATACTCCTACTTTCTATGAAAATTCAACAAAATTATAAATTTGAAAACTATCAATAAAAAAATATTATTCTACTGTGATTGCAGCAACTGGGCAACAATCCATAGCCTCTTCAGCTGATTCTAATATATCTCCAGCTATTTCATCTTCAACAGCAACTGATATTGATTCATCATCCATGCTGAATACTTCTGGACAAATTCCAACACATGCCTCACATCCTATGCAAGCATCTCTATCTACGAAAGCTCTCATCTTTTTTCTCCTTTTATTATGTATTTATTAAAGTTTAGACGAACTAATTAGTTTGTCTTTTAGAAATTTTAATATGTATTTATAATACATTTTTTATTTTATTCTTTCGGTAACCCTGGTTACAATTTGCATCTATGTAAAAAAATAAGCTAGTAAATTTTATTTTACTAGCTTATTTGCCCATTTTGAATTTCCATCTTTAAAATATATTATTTTTAATCTAATAACAAACTTCTTATTTCATTATAGTCAGACATTTCATAAGTTGGAATTAAATCTGTTTTATTTTCTACCTTATTTGGATTATACCAACAAGTATCTATATTATAGTTTATTCCACCTTTTATATCAGAGCCAATATTATCCCCAATCATAAGAATTTCATCTTTGTTAAACTCTCCAAGATTGTTTATTGCATGTTCAAATATATCTGGGTGTGGTTTTGCTATTCCTATTTCTTCTGAAATTACAATATCTTTGAAATATTTTGCTATAACTGATTTTTTTATTCTTCTTTCTTGAACTACAGTAAGTCCATTAGTAACTATAGAAAGTGTGTATTTTTTGCTTAAATCTTCTATAAGCTCAATAGCCCCTTCAAATAAAAATGATCCGTCACCTAGGTACTTCATATAAGTTGAGGCAAATTCATTTTCATCAAAGTTCATCTCTATTTTATCGATAAATCTTCTAAATCTTTCTACTTTTAATTTTTGTTGTGTTATCAGACCTTGCTCAAGTTCCTTCCAGATAGCAGAGTTTATTTCTTCATAAGTGTTAAAATGATAATCCTCATCATAATCAACACCAAAGTCTATCATAGTATTTTTAAAAGCCTCTCTTTCAGCTTTTTTAAAATCAAATAATGTCTTGTCTGCATCAAATAATATAACCTTGTATTTCATAATTAATTCTCCCTGATT
>OLNJ01001175.1_pt1 | contig 15139 bp, 16 predicted proteins | sample 1672191 | NCBI WGS metagenome assembly OLNJ01 (sample SAMEA3136657, study PRJEB25190) | human gut metagenome | biome: human gut; feature: human-associated habitat; material: faeces | place: Austria | collected 2013 | reverse complement strand
TCCCTCCGGGAGAGCTGTCGCGTCAGCGACTGAGAGGGCGATACAAAAACAGCCCCGCCGCCGTTTTCCCGGCAACGGGGCTGTTGTTCGCATTGTGTCTGAAGAGACTATGCTGCGGGCTGATTACTCAGCGTCGTCGTTCAGCAGAGCCTTCATGGACAGGCTGATGCGCTTCTTGTCGAAGTCAACATCCAGCAGCTTCACATCGACCATATCGCCGACCTTCAGTGCGTCGGAGACCTTCTCAACGCGATCGTTGCTGATCTCGCTGATGTGGACCAGACCGTCAACACCCGGCAGGATGCGGACGAATGCACCGAACTTGGTCAGGGACACGACCGGAGCATGGAAGGTGCTGCCGATGGGGTAGTTGTTCTTCAGCTGCTCCCAAGGATTGTCCTCAGCCTTCTTGTAGCCCAGAGAGACCTTGTGGTTCTCGGTGTCGATATCCTTCACATACACCTCGATGGTGTCGCCCACAGAGACGACCTCAGAGGGATGCTTGATGCGGTTCCAGCTCAGCTCGCTGATGTGGCACAGGCCGTCCACACCGCCGATGTCAACGAATGCACCGTAAGAGGTCAGGCTCTTGACGACGCCGGTGTAGGTCTTGCCGACCTCGACGTTTGCCCAGAACTCCTCACGCTTTGCCTTGTTCTGCTCAGCGGTGACCTTGTTGATGCTGCCGACGATCTTGCGGCCAGAGCACTCGGTGACGACCAGCTGAACGTGCTGGCCGACCAGAGCGGTGTAATCCTCGTCGCGGCGCATGGTGGCCTGAGAACGGGGGACGAACACCTTGACGCCCTTGACGTTGACGACAACGCCGCCCTTGTTGAACTCGGTGACGTCGCCCTCGACGACCTCGCCGGACTCAGCTGCCTTGGCGATCTCTTCCATGCCCTTGCGAGATGCGAGCTTCTTGCGGGAGAGCTGGATGACGCCATCCTGATCCATAACCTTCTCGACGATGAGGTCCAGCTCATCGCCAACTTTCACCAGGTCCTCGACCTTGGCGGAGGAATCATCGGTCAGCTCGCTCAGCTTGACAAAGCCGGTCTGCTTAGCTCCGATATCCACCTGGATCTCGTTGGCAGAGATGCTGGTCACGATTCCTTTCACAATACTGCCTGCATGAACACGCTTTTCCTCGGATGCGTTCAGCATCTCCTCAAAGCTCATGCTGTCATTGATTTCTGCGCTCATACTGTTAAGTACCTCCTCAATAATAGACGATGGCGTTGAAGCCCCGGCTGTGACGCCCGCCGTCTTTACATCTGCAAACCATTCCGGCCGAAGTTCGCTCGCGGTCTCGACCGTTACGGCTCGCGTATGCTTTGCGGCGACCTGTACCAGCTTTTGGGTATTGGAAGAATGATGACCGCCAATGACAACAATGATGTCGCATTGTTGGCTGAGGTCTTCCGCTTCCTGTTGCCTCGCCCACGTCGCATTACATATTGTATCAAAAATTCGGGCGTTTGTATAGGCTTTTTTGAGAAACTCCGAACTTTCTTGCCATTTTGTTACCTGAAATGTGGTCTGTGCAACCGCAAAAATGGGCTTTTGGGGGTCAGAAGGGCCTTTCCACGCCTTCAGCTGGGCCAGATCGCCGAAAACAAATACCTCTCCCCGGGTATGCCCCACGATGCCCTGCACCTCCGGGTGGGAGGCGTCTCCGGCCACCACGAGCACCGCACCGGCGGCTTCGGCCTCGGCGGCGATCTTCTGGATCTTCCGCACAAAGGGACAGGTGGCGTCGTGGTAGACGCAGCCCCGGGCCTCCAGCTCGTCGTAGATGCTGCGGGGCACGCCATGGCTGCGGATGACCACCTCATAGCCTGCGGGCACATCGGCAGGGGTGTCCGCCACCATCGCGCCCCGGCGCTCAAGGTCTTCGACCGTCTGGGGGTTGTGGATCAGGGGGCCGAGGGTGGCCACCTTGTGCCCCTCTTCCAGCAAACCATAGGTCAGCTTGACCGCGCGGTCCACCCCGAAGCAGAAGCCGGCGGTCTTTGCCAAACGAATTTCCATAAACATTCTCCTAAATTAAGCCGCCTTTACAGCTTCTCCCACGCCTCCAAGACGGCCTGCTTATTCTCCCGCAGCTTTCTGAGGTCGCGGCGGCCCTCCATCGAAAACTGGGCGGCGGGCATCGGCTCGCCGTAGACCACCCGCACCCGGCAGAACGGCTTCATCCTGCCGTCGGGCGTGTCGTAATGGATGCGGCAGGGCACGACGTCCACACCGGCGGCAGCTGCGACGACGAAGAGGCCGCTCTTGAGGGGGAGGAATGCATTTTCCTTCTCCCGCGTGCCCTCCGGGAAGATCAGCAGAGTGCCGCCCTCTTTGCACTTTTTCACCGTGTCGTCGATGGCTCCGACCTCCTCCTTCGTGCCCCGGACGCAGACCGCGCCCGCACACCGGAAGAACCACGACAGAAACGGGTTTATCTCAAACAGCTCTTTCTTGGCGAACACCATCATCCGCTGCCCCCAGAACCGGGTGATGACGATGAAGACCGGGTCGATGGCGGAGATGTGGTTGGGCGCGATGATGCAGCCCTTCGTGCCGACCTTCTTCAGATTTTCCCGACCCTCGCACCGGACGCGGAAACCGATGTTGAACACCAGCCATGCCAGCGGCACAATAATATAATATAGTATCATCCGACCTTCTCCACGATCATCTTTTTCATGGCCTCCAGACTCTGCTCGAAGTTCATCTCCGAGGTGTCCAGAAGCTGGGCATCGTCGGCCTGTCGGAGGGGGGCTGCGGCGCGGTGGGTGTCCTGATAGTCCCGCTGCCGGACGTCGGCCAGCACCTCCTCATACGAGACCTCAACGCCCTTCTGCTGGTATTCCTTCCAGCGCCGGGTGGCGCGGGCCTCGGGGCTGGCGGTGAGGAAGATCTTCACCGTCGCATCGGGCAGCACCACAGTGCCGATGTCGCGGCCATCCATCAGGACGTCCTGCGTCTTGGCCATATCCCGCTGCATCCCCAGCAGGAAGGCGCGCACCTCCGGGTTTGCGCCCACGGCAGATGCCGCCATGCCCACCTCCTCGGTTCGGATGGCCGTGCTGACGTCCTCGCCGTTCAGGTAGATGTGCTGTTCGCCCTCGATGAAGGCGAACTTGAGGGAAATCTCGGGCAGCAGGGCGTTGACCGCCTCGTTGTCCTTCGGGTCCTTACCCGCCCGGAGGGCGTAAAGGCCGATGGTGCGGAACATTGCACCGGTGTCCACATAGATGTAGCCGAGTTCTGCGGCCAGACGCCGCGCCAGTGTAGATTTGCCTGCGCCCGCAGGCCCGTCGATCGCAACAGATACCATTTTTCTATCTCCTTTTATATAAATACGGTTCAACCTCTCCGTCACGGCTTCGCAGACGGAAAGGTCATCCCAGATTATTCGCAAAGCTCTGCGCCGTGCAGAACGCGATCTGCAAATTATATCCGCCGGTGTAGGCGTCCACATCCAGCACCTCGCCTGCGAAGTAGAGGCCCAGCGCCTTTTTGCTCTGCATGGTCTTGGGGTCCACCTCCCGCACCGACACGCCGCCCGACGTGATGACGGCATGGGCTAAGTCGCCCCGGGCGTCGATGGATACCCGCCAGTGCTTCACCAGCTGCACCAGCTCCCGCTTCTGCTCGCGGGTGATCTGGTTGGCCTTGGTGGCCGGGTCGATGCCCCAGCGGGCCACCATGACCGGCTGCATACTGGACGGCAGCAGCTTCACCAGTGCGCCCTGCGCCGCGTGGTTTGCCAGCAGGGCAAAATCCCGGGTGATGCGGTCATAAAGCTGCTCCTCGCTGAGGGCAGGCTTCAGGTCGATAAAAGCATCGTACCTGTGTTTTTTCATATCGCCCAGATGGCTCGAGGCGCTGAGGGTCAGCGGCCCGCTGATGCCAAAATGGGTGAACAGCATCTCGCCCTGCTCCTCGAAGATGGCCTTGCCGTCCTCGTGGAGGGTGAGCGTCACGTTCTTGAGGGCGAGGCCCATCATCTTTTTGCAGTCGGCGTCGTGGCTGACGAGGCTGACGAGGCTGGGCACAGGCTCCACGAGGGTATGGCCCGCCTGCTGGGCCAGCTTGTAGCCGTCGCCGGTGGAACCGGTGGTAGGGTAGCTCAGGCCGCCCGTCGCCACCAGCACAGCGTCCGCCCTGTACTCCCGGCCCGAGGTGCCCCGCACGCCCACACAGCGGCAGGCCGGGCCGGGCTTTTTCTTCTTGGGGTGGCGGGGATTTTCCGGCGCAGCGGGCGCTTCCTCCGGCTGAGCCAGCGGCTCCAGCAGCAGCTTTTTCGCCCCGTCGCGGACGATGTCCGCCTCCTCGGCGTACCGCAGAAGGGCCTGCCGGATCTCTTCGGCCTTGTCCGACACCGGGAACACCCGGCGTCCCCGCTCCACCTTCAGCTCCACCCCGAGCGACTCGAACAGCTCCATCGTCTTGGCGGGCGGGAACGCCCCCAGCGACGAGAACAGAAAGCGGGGGTTCGTCCGCACATGGCGCAGAAATTCCTCTGCGGTGCAGTCGTTGGTGACATTGCAGCGGCCCTTGCCGGTGACGAGGATCTTCTGGGCCGGCTTTTCCATATGTTCCAGCACCGTCACCTCATGCCCCTGCCGCAGGGCCGCACCCGCCGCCATCAGGCCGGCTGCACCGCCGCCTATCACTAAGACCTTCATCCTTCGTTCCCTCCGCTTTTCCTTCATTTCATACTGATACGAGTTTATCATACCAGAATCGACGTCCAAAAGCAATGCATCACCGTCTGCGTTTTTCGGCTGGGTCGAACTTCCTGTTGCAGCGGCGCTGTTTTGGAAGACCGCGATAAAAAAGCAGGTACAGCGTTCCACTGCACCTGCCCGGGAATTTCTGCTTATTTCATGGCCTTCACAGGGTCGAGATACCGGCCATCCTGCACGACCTCCAGATGGATGTGGCTCTCCTCGGCGCACTCACAGCTCACGCTGCCCACCTTGCCGATGGTCTGCCCGGCCGAGACGGTATCGCCCTTTTTCACCTTGGCGTCCGCCGTGCCGCAGACCCGCCAGACCCTGCCGGATTCGTCCTCGATGGCGACCACGGGACCCCACTTGTCGTCGGTGCCCGTCTCCACCACCTTACCCGCCGCCGGGGCTGCTACCTCTGCGCCCTTTTCGGCGGCGTAATCCACGCCGTTGTGGGTGCGCCAGTCCCCCAGCGTCTTGCTGTAGACCAGCTCATCGCCGCTGTAGCTGTTCAAGACGCGCCCCGAGACAGGCTGCGTGGAGGCAGGCGCAGCCGAACTGCTGGCAGGCGAGGACTCGGTTTGCAGCGCGGAGGGTTCGCGCACCGAACCAGACCCAGACTGCGCCCCAGAAGAGGATGCAGCTCCACCGGAGGAGCTGTGGGCTTCGGGCACATTGGCCACGCTGTTTGCGGCGGGTGCGGTCTGCTGCTGCCATTCGGTGTCCTCCTCTCCGGCGAAGCCGGGTGATGTGCGGATGCCCTCGTCGATGCCGGGGGCGGTGCTGGACGGGCTGCGCACCGCGTCCAGATCTTTCTTCAGTTCCTTGCGCACCGTGCGCACGGCCCACACTCCGGCCGCTGCCGCCGCCAGCAGGCAGGCGGTGAGCACCAGTGCAAAGGCCTTGTCCCGCAAAAACTTTCTGAATTGCTCCATCGTTCGTTACTCCAATCCATCTTTGTGTACGGAATCGTTTCTTTGGTGGTAGTTTGGAGCGATGGAGCGGGGTTTATTCATAAAGACGCAAAAAGGCCCCGGCGAACCGGGGCCAGAAAACTCTTATTATGGTTTACTCTTCGACAGCGAGAGTATACACCTGACGACTGAACAATCCTACCAGATATTCCTGATTATTGATAGTAACAGTCGTAACTGCCGCCGTCCATTCCAGGCCCTCATCAAAATCGTCACCGTCGACGACGTCCGGGTAATTCAAATCCAGCGACTCATCCATCATTTTCTCCACATACCGCTTTATATTGCTATCGTTAATCGACTGTTCAATTTGAGCCACTCCAATAGTATACAGCGGTTTCGTCGAGTCATCCAGAACAGCGGTCGGGAACATCTTCTTAATTTCAGCTGCCAGTTTCTCATCTCCAATGATAGCTTGGATTATGCCGCCCTCATCCATCACACCATCGAACGACACACCCGAATCCAGAACCTTGGACACAAACTGCTTCAGCTTTGTCTTCATCGCAGCATCGCCTTCAGTTACCGTAATCTCATCTTCAGCAAAAACATTGTTCAGTGCTTTAACCACCTGCGACGTATAATCCACAGTTCCGGAACCGCTGCCGCATCCGGTCAGGACAGACAGCGCCAGCACGCCCGCGAGGGCGGCGGCGAGAACCTTTTTGAACAGTTTCATTCGAAACCCCTCCTCAATAAAAATAAGCTTTGTGTGATACTGCCGCAAACATCGTCCGCCGCATCACCACACAAATTTTACCCCCCCCCCGCATTCTGTCAACCTTTTCCTCGATTTTTGGCAAATCGCACAGTTATCATGATTCAAAGCAGTCATTCTGACAAAAAAGAGCCGCCGTGCAAACGCTCTGCACGGCGGCTCCCTTATTTTTTATGCAGCACAATCCGGGAAGTTTACGACCGTGATCTCTGCCACAGCCTTTTCGACGGTCTGCAAAATACGCTCTATCTTTTCTATCGTGTCTGCCGACAGAATGACCTCACCGCACTGTTCACACTTCATACAGGGAACATTTTTGATGACAACGACACAGTTCTTTAGCTGTACGGTGTGGATAGTCGTGCCGGGCTTCATCTCGCCCTTGCAGAAAAAGCAGGTCATGTTCATCAGTTGTTGCGGCTGCGGCTGTTCATGCCCAGCAGACGGACGACATACAGGAAGATGTTGATGAAGTCCAGATAGAGGGTCAGTGCGCCGTAGATGGAAGCCTTCTCGGCCATCTCGGCGTCGCCTGCGTAGTAGGCGTAGATCTGGCGCAGCTTCTGGGTGTCGTAGGCGGTGAGCAACATGAACACCACCAGACCGATGCCGCAGTAGAGCACCGAGGCACCGAAGCCAAAGCCGAAGAGCGCGCCCACGAGGCTGGTGACGATCATGGCCACCAGAGCCATCATCAGGCGGGGACCCCAGCCGGTGAGGTCCTTATGGGTGGTGGTGCCGTACACGGCCATAAGGCCGAAATAGACCGCCGTGGCGAGGAAGGCCATGACCAGAGTGCCCACCGAGAAGAGCAGGAAATAGTAGCTCAGCACCATGCCGTTGAGGATGGCGTAACCAAAGAATGCGGCCCGCGCCCCGTCGATGGACATCCTCTGCACCCGGGCGCTGAGCATGAACACCAGCGCCAGCTCGGCGATGGTAAGCAGGAAGTAGAGGGAATCGACCAGATAAATGAGCGGCGTGGTCGCCGTGATATAGGCCATTGCGAAGGTGACGAGCAGGCCGCCGGCCATCCAGCGGTAGGTGCGGGTCATATAGTCCGATGCGCTCATCGAAGGCTCCGCATAGCCGCGGTCATAGTTGTTGTAATCCATAGGGAATCCTCCATTCAAAATCAGGGCGTCGGCCTCGGCCTTGCCCCGGTCTACAAAATATAGTATACTGCATAGAAATGAACGATTCATGAAAAAGGCTGTGATATTTGATGTCCCTCGGACTTTATCTGCATATTCCCTACTGTTTTTCCAAATGCCGGTACTGCGATTTCTACTCTGCCCCCGGCCAGCGCGGCGTGCCCCGCGCCTATGTGGACGCTCTGCTGCGGGAGCTTTCCCGCTTTGCGTCGGACGCCCCCCTGCGGCCGGACACCCTCTATTTCGGCGGCGGCACCCCCAGCCTCCTCGCCCCCGCAGACGCTGCCCGCCTCATCGACGCCGCCCAGCCCCTGCCGGGGGCAGAGATCACGCTGGAAGCAAACCCCGAGACGGTGACGGAAGGATCCCTCCGGGCGTTCCGCGCCGCAGGCGTCAACCGCATCTCCTTCGGCGTCCAGTCGGCCCGGGACAGCCAGCTCAAGACGCTGGGCCGTCCCCACACCGCAAAGCAGGCCCGTGCGGCCTTTGCCGCCGCACGCCGGGCCGGGTTCGAGAACATCAGCGGCGACATCATGCTGGCCCTGCCCCATTATACGCAGGCCGAGTTCGACGAGACGCTGGAGCTTATCGAGGAGGGCGGCGCGACGCACATTTCGGCCTACCTCTTAAAGATAGAGCCGGACTCTGCCTTTGGCCGGACGCCCCCCGAGGGTCTGCCCACCTCCGACGAGGCGGCGGACTTCTACCTCTACGCCGTCGAGCAGCTGGAGCACCACGGGTATCTGCAGTACGAGATCTCGAACTTCGCCCGCCCCGGCTATGAGGGGAAGCACAACCTCATCTACTGGGACTGCGGCGACTATCTGGGCATCGGCCCCGCCGCCCACTCCTGCATGGGCGGCAAACGGTTCTACTACCCGGCCGACACCGAGGCTTTCCTGCGGGACGAGGCCGCGCCGGTCATGGACGGCGGCTGCGGGGCGGAAGATTATCTCATCTTACAACTCCGCCTCCGCAAGGGCCTGAACCTCGACGAATACAAAAAACGCTATGGCAGGGAGCTTTCCACCGCACAGCGAGCTTTCGTGCAAAACTGTGTGAAGAGCGGCTACGCCAGCTTCGACGGCTGCACCCTCGCCCTCACCCCCGCCGGGCTTATCGTGCAGAACAGCATCCTCGCCGAGCTGTTGTGAGCCTCAGTGGAGGGCAAAGCTCAGGGCCGCCAGCACAAAAATGCCAACGATGTCGGTGATGCGGCCCACCCGCTGCATCGAGTAGTACCAGTCGGTCGGCTCGCCGCCGGATACCTCCAGCCCGTGGCGGAGATTCCAGAACAGCAGCGGGAAGCGGAGGTCCAGAAACAGCAGCAGCGCCAGCGCCCCCATCGGCAGCAGGAAAGCCACGCTGCCCCGGGTCTCCCGCCGTCCGCCGACGGCCACATTATAGAGCCAGCCGCAGCTGGGCCAGAGGTCGGCTTTCTGGTATTCGCCATTGACGATGACCTTCACCTCGTCGGCCAAGTCCCCGTCGTCTTCCCGCCAGAGGATGGCATCCCCGGGGTCGCCCAGTGCACTCCCGGCAAAGATAAGCGCCCCGTCCTGATAGAGCTTTACCTCTGCGCTGTCCTTCGCCTCGATGCGGTAATGCCTCGTCTCTCCGTCCAGCGTGAACACTGCCTCGGCTTCACTCTCCGTCCCGGAAAGCTGCAGGGTGTAGGCCGCATAGGCATCCTTGCCCGAAAAGCTGCCGTCTGCCTGCCGGTACAAAAAGGCGTCCCGCAGCCAGACCCCCGGGCGGAGGGCGGCGAAGAGGTAGACGCCAAGCAGTACGAGACAGACGATCCAGCAGGTGCTCGTCTGCATTTTGTGGAAAATCGATCCTTTCATACAGCTTCCTCCTTGACAATCCACGTTAAAACGCATATACTAGAAATACAAAAGGTGCTGCCCCAAAAACGGCTAGCTCCTTACCATACGCGAGCAAAAAAGATTGACCGGCATACTTGGGGAAGTAGGTGGCGGTCAGTCTTTTTTGTTTTTATGATCTTTGTCGTCATGGCTGATTTTCCATGTAATGTCGAAGACACCATAGGCTACGCTGAAGACGAGCGTCAACAGCAGCAAAACCTCGGACAGAGTCATGCGCCATCCCTCCTTCTGCCAGAACATCGGGAGTATGCGCCAAAAAAGCCGCTCTCCCGATGCCTGTTCACTCGAAAGTTAAACAAGAGCGCATCGGTAAGGAGCGTTCGCCGCCTGCGTTTGAGGCAACACCTTTGCAGTCCGGAGACTGCATTCCTAGCATAGCATAAATTCTTTCAAATTACAATCGCCCTACCCGAGTTCGATGACCCTCCACCCCAGCTCCCGGATGGCCGCTTGGTCATGGGTCGCCAGCAGGGCGGGCTTTGCGCCGCAGCGTGCTTTGAGCATGGCTGCGGCCTTTTTCATGGCGGCGGGGTCCATCCCGGTAAACGGCTCGTCCAGCAGGAGGGTGTCACTCTCGGCCCAGAGGGCACGCAGGAGGGCGGTGCGCCGCTTCTGGCCGCCGGAGAGCTTCCGGGCCGGCAGGGCGAGGGCCTCATCGTCGAGTCCAAGCTGTATAAGGTCTTTCCTTATCTGCTCTTTGTATTGCGTTTTTGCCTTGTACTGCTCCGCCGGGAGCACCAGCGCCACATTTTCCTCTGCGGTGAGCTGGGGGCAGAGCCGGTCCTCCTGAAAGACCGCGCCGACCCGGCCCACCCCCTCCACGCTGCCGGAGGTGGGCACTTCCAGCCCCATCAGGATGCGCAGCAGGGTCGTCTTGCCCCAGCCGCTGGGTGCCCAGAGCACCGCCGGGCCGTCCACCGTCAGGGACAGGCCTTCGAAGAGCGTTTTCTCTCCGAATCGTTTTGTCAGGCCATTTATTTCCAGTTTGTTATGATATTCTCCCATTTTTATGCCCCCTCTTCGCCCAGAACTGCCGCCACCGCCCTGTCCAGCAGGGCGAGGAAGAGCTTTTCGAACACCGCGCTCAACAGGATGATGACGAAGGTCCATGCGAACAGCTCCCCGGTAGAGAGGGTGATCTTCGCCCGATAGAGGGCGTCGCCGATGCTGCCGTCGGGCAGGCCGATGACCTCCGCCGCCACGCCGCTCTTCCAGCAGATGCCCAGCGCCACACTGCACCCCTGCCGGAACGCAGGCAGCACCGCCGGGAGCCAGACGGCCCGCAGACGCCGCCCCAGCGGCAGGCGGAACACCTGCGCCATCTCGAGAAGCCGGCGGTCGGCGCTCCCGATGCCGGTGCGCACCGCGCCGTAGAGGACGGGCAGCACCATCAGGAAGCTGATGAGGACCGACAGGGACGAGCCGCTGACCCACACCAGCGCCAGAATGATGAAGCTGGCCACCGGGGTGGCCTTGACCAGCTGCATCACCGGGGCGAGAAGGGCGTCCACCCACTCCCATTTTTCCGCCGCCACCGCCAGCACGGCACTGGACAGCGCACCCAGCCCGAAGCCCAGCAGGATGCGCCCGGCGCTGAACGCCACCCGCTGCCAGAACTCCGCCTGCGGCAGAAGCTGCACCAGCGTCTCCAGCGCCTGCACCGGCGAGACCAGAAAGACCTCCTGCCCGATGGCCATTGCCGCCGCCTGCCAGACGCCCAGCCAGAAGACCGACGCCGCCAAGAGCTGAAGGCGGCGCTTTTTTGTTTTTTCCATCTGTTTCTCTGCTCCTCTTCTTTTTTCGCTTTCAGAATATCACATCATGTGAAAGAATACAATCCTTCATCTTCTCTTCTCTTGACATGAAGAGGATAAAACTCTACACTGTAATAAAGCAATCCGTGTTTCATATTTTACGCGCTCCTGCGCACGACTGGGAGAGATGACCATGCACGAATCCACGCAGGCCCTCCGGGGCAAAAAGCTCTTTTTGGTGGGGTTTACCCTGTTCTCGATGTTCTTCGGGGCGGGCAACCTCATCTTTCCGCCCTTCCTCGGCGCACAGGCCGGGACGGCGCTCTGGCTCGCCTTCGCAGGCTTTGCCGTCAGCGCCATCGGCCTGCCCATCGCGGGCGTGGCGGCGGTGGCGCGGGCAGGCGGTCTGCCCGTGCTGGCCGGGCGGGTGCATCCCCGTTTTGCGCAGGTGTTCGCTGTGCTGGTCTACCTGTCCATCGGCCCCTGCCTCGCCATCCCCCGCACGGCCAGCACCTCCTTTGAGATGCTGACCCCGCTGGTGGGGCGGAGCGGGCTGGGGCAGTTCCTCTACTCCCTTGTATTCTTCACGGCAGCGTACTTCGTGGCCCTCCGGCCCGAAAAGCTGACCCAGCGGCTGGGCCGCATCCTCTGCCCCGCCCTGCTGGTGCTCATTGTGGTGCTGTTCGCGGGCTGCATCCTCCGCCCTGCCGCCTCCGGTTATGGCGTGCCCACTGCGGCTTACGCCGCCCTCCCCGCCGCGCAGGGAATATTGGACGGCTACCAGACCATGGATGCGCTGGCGGCGCTCAACTTCGGAGCCGTCATCGCCCTGAATATACAGGCCGTCGGCATCACGGAAGAAGCCGCCGTGCGGCGGGGCACCATCCGGGCCGGACTCGTCGCAGGCGGGATGCTGCTGGTGGTCTACGCCATGCTGACCCACATCGGCGGCATCTCGGGGGCAGCGTTCCCCGGCTGTGACACCGGCGCGGCCGTCCTGACAGCGCTGGCCGACGGCCTGTTCGGCCGGGTGGGACAGGTTCTGTTAGCCGCCATCTTCGTCATCGCCTGCTTCAACACCTGCGTAGGACTCATCGCCAGCGTGGGCGAATACTTCCATGAGCTGCTGCCCCGGCTGTCCTATCCTGTCATCGCGGCCTTCTTCGCACTGATGAGTATGCTTCTGGCCAACATCGGCCTCGCGGACATCCTGAGTCTCTCTGTCCCGGTGCTGAACGCCATCTACCCCATCGCCATCATCCTCATCGTGGTGGAGTTTCTGCCGGAGCGGTTCCAGCGCCCCCCGGTCTGGCGGCTGGGCGTCCTCCTTACGGCCCTTCAGAGCATCCCCGCCGCCCTGCCCCTCGGCCCTCTCTCCGGGTTCATGAACGCCCTGCCTCTGAGCGGCCTCGGCTTCGGCTGGCTTCTCCCGGCCCTCATCGGCATCGGTGCCGGCCTCGTCTTATAACGTGAAAAAACTGCCGTACAGCTGTGCGGCAGTTTTTCGTTGCAAAACTTATTTTGCAGAGTTGCGGATGGCCGCCATGACCTTGCGGAGGACGGACGGCTCGGTGTAGTAGAAGCCATCGTCCGGCAGCTTGCCGCCCACAGAAGCGGGCGAGGCATCGTAGAGCACCTGCAGATAGGCGGAGATGTCCTTCTTCATTTCCTCGCCGTTGCGGTAGACGATATTGCACTTGGGCAGGGCCTTTTTGGCGATCGCTGCCTTGGCCACCACGCCGACCTGCTCACACAGGGCGGCAGTTCCGTCGATGTCCTCATTCGCAGCCTTGACGCTCTTCTGGTAGTCGGTCAGAAAAGCGGCGATGACGTCCGGGTTCTTTTTGGCGTACTCGGTGCGCACCACGGTGACGCCGGTAATGAGCTGGGTATCGCAGACCTTGTTCCACTCGCGGGTCAGGTCAAGGACGACACGGAGGCTGCTGTCCTTCATCTGGGCGGCAGTGACGTAAGGCTGGGGCAGAACGGCAATGGCGTCCTTCTTGGCAGCGGCCATCTGGGCCGTGACCTCAGAGGCCTCGCTGTAATACTCGATCTTCACGTCCCTGTCGGGGTCGAGGCCGTTCTTCCGGAGCAGATAGCGCAGGACGTATTCCGGCGTCGTGCCTTTGCCGGTGGAGAGGATGGTGCGGCCCTTGAGGTCGGCGAAGCTGTGGACGGTGTCGCCCTTCTCCACGACGTAGAGCACACCCAGCGTGTTCACTGCCATGACCTGAATGCCGCCGTTCGTCTTCTGGTAGAGGGTGGCGGCGAGGTTGGCCGGGATCGCAGCCATATCGAGGTCGCCCTTGATGAGCTTGGGCACGATCTCATCGGCAGCACCGTAGAGCTGCAGGTCGTAGTCGAGGGAGGCAGTGCCCTCCTTCTCCATGCTCAGCAGGTTGACGAGGCCCATGGTGGTGGGGCCTTTCAGGCCGGCGATCCGCACCTTGGTGTTGGTCTTGGCCGATGCGCCGCAGGCCAGCATACTCACCAGCAGCACCGCCGACAGCAGCAGAGATGTCAGTTTTTTCATTTTGTACAGTTCCTCACTTTCATCGGGATAAATTTTCCCGCAGAAAATTTGCAAAAACCATTTGCTTTACGCCCCCAAGTTTACTATAATAAAAGAAAAAATACCGTTGCGTATGCAACGGAATCGCAGAAGGGCGGTGAGGGCCCGGGGAAAACCTCACGGAATGGGTATGGAAAACTATCTTCCGCTGTTACAATCCACCTCTCTGTTCGCCGGGCTGGAGGCCGAATCGCTTCGGGTCCTGCTGGGCAACGTGGGAGCCGTATTGCGCACCTACAGCCGGGGCGAGACCCTCGTGCTGGCCGGGCAGACCAACCGCCGGGTGGGCGTGGTGCTCTCGGGCACCATCGAAGCCTATCACCCCGCCGCCAGCGGGGCGCGTCTGCCCATCAGCCAGATGGGGCCGGGCGGCGTGTTCGGCGACGTGTTGGGCGGCTCGAGCCTTTCCAGCCCGGTGACGGTGATGGCCTCCGCCCCCTGTGAGGTGCTGCTGATGCCCTACGAAAAGCTCCTGCTGCCCGGGGCCGACCCGGCCCGCCAGCGGGTCTTACAAAATCTCGTGCGCACCATCAGCGACAAATATTTCCTCCTCTCCCGCCGGGTGGACCTGCTGCTGCTCAAGAGCCTGCGGGCCAAGGTGTGCGCCTACCTCCTCAGCGAGGCGGAGGTGCACCACAGCCTCACCTTCACCATCCCCTACTCCCGCATCCAGCTGGCCGATTATCTCAACTGCGACCGCAGTGCCCTCTCCCGGGAGCTGAGCCTCATGCAGCGGGACGGCCTGCTGGAGACCTATCGGAGCAGCTTCAAACTGCTGGAGCCGGAAGCGCTGCGGCGGATGGTTTTATAAAGGAGAATTTCATCATGTCCAAACCTATCCTATGGATCGTCATCCCCTGCTACAACGAGGAGCAGGTGCTGCCCATCACAGCCCCCCTGTTCCTGAAAAAGATCAACGACCTCGCCGCAGCGGGCCTTGTCAGCGAGAAGAGCCGGGTGCTCTTTGTCAACGACGGCTCCCGCGACGCCACATGGTCCCTCATCCAGAAGTTTGCCGCTGAGGACGAGCACTTCATCGGCATCTCCCAGAGTCGCAACCGCGGCCACCAGAACGCCGTGCTGGCCGGGCTGATGGAGGCGCTCCACAGCGGCAGCTGTGACATTACCATCTCCATCGACTGCGACGGTCAGGACGACATCAACGCCATGGACGAGATGGTCAGGAAGTATCTCGCCGGGGCCGAGGTGGTCTATGGCGTGCGCAGCCGCCGGGACACCGACACCTTCTTCAAGCGTTTCACCGCCGAAGGCTTCTACCATGTGATGAACGCGCTGGGGGCCGACATCGTCTTCAACCATGCCGACTACCGCCTCATCAGCACCC
>OLNJ01001174.1_pt1 | contig 15142 bp, 15 predicted proteins | sample 1672191 | NCBI WGS metagenome assembly OLNJ01 (sample SAMEA3136657, study PRJEB25190) | human gut metagenome | biome: human gut; feature: human-associated habitat; material: faeces | place: Austria | collected 2013 | reverse complement strand
TTGCAAATATGATGTGTTTTATAATTATGTCAAAATTCTTAACTTAATGACATTGGGGTGCGGCACTGTCTTTTAGTAACCAGAGAGGGCATGGAGGAAGGTGTTCTGGTGGAGAGCGAAGGGTCATCTTACGCCAGATACTTTGCCTTTGTGCCATCGGTAAGCGGCATTTTGGAACAGGAGCAGGCAGTGAAGGAAACACAGACGCTGTCCATGATAAAGGAAAGCGGACAGGAAGAGCAGGCAGGAATGGTACTTTCTTAAAGGTGTGTTTTTCTGAAAATGATTTCAACTGAGAGTTTAAATTTGGAGGTAAAGAGATGAAACAGGCAGTCGTTACGATTAAATATGATGAGGAAAAGTTAAATGCTGTGAAACAGTACATGGGAAAAAAGGATGCGGATTTTGATGCGGAGCTGAAGGAAGTCCTTGGAAAAATGTATGAGAAATATGTGCCGCAGGCAGTCCGTGAGTACATTGAAAGCAGAGGGGATGTGCCGTCTGCAATCAAAAAGGCAAACCGCCAGCAGGGCAAAAACAGTGTGGCATCCGGCAGTGCCGCGGAGAATGAATAGGGAACGGGGAAAGCATGGACAAGATAAAGATTCTGAAAGTAGAGCCGGGGAAACCTCCCTGTGTGAAGGAGATTGCGAATGACTTTAAGGCAAGTCAGGCAGAAGTGGAGGGAGACATTGAGTGCGTTGGTTTTGGAGATGGATGTGTGGCAGTAATCAACGCTGAAGGAAAACTAAATGGAATGCAGCCGAACCGCAGGAATGGTGATGATATCATCTGCGGTCCATTTTTTATCTGCGGGGATACCCCGGACGGTGATTTCATTTCCCTGACGGAGCAGCAGATCGAAGAATATACAAGACGATTTGGAGAGATTGAGCAGTTTACAGGGCAGGAACCGGAACTGGAGCCACATATGACCATCCTCGCTTTTTAAGAAAGTGACAGGACAATGGAAAGGAAACGGCACAGACACCGCCGTGTGAGCCTGCGTGTGGCAACGTGTGCCGTTATTCTGCAAAACTGGATAAAGTGACCGATTAAGCTGTATTCTGCCCTGTATGAGCCGATTTGGAGAAAATAGCAGAAAACCCGGAGTGCGGAGGCATATAAGACTCCGAAAATGGGGATAAAAGCGAGCTGTAAAACAGGGTCGAAAATAGTGCAGGTTAAAGGGGTTATGCCGCAAAAGAGCGGCTTAACCCGTCAGACACCCACCGGCAGAGCCGTTGGGCAGTTCTAAGCATGGCATAACTTTTTTGGAAGATTCGGAAAGGTTATGCCATTTTTATTTTTGTTACAGCGCAATCGGCAGTAAAGGCCGGCAGAAGTTATGCCTTTTGCGGAAACAGGGAAAAAAGTCTATAGACAGAGTAAAAAGAAGGAGGAAATGAGTAGTCCCATGGGGTGAGGTGCGCACCACTACCAGAATGGGACGATGAAAGTATTGGAACTATTTGCAGGAACAAGGAGCATCGGGAAAGCCTTTGAACAACGGGGACATGAAGTATTCAGTGTGGAATGGTCGAAAGAGTTTGAGAACATTGATCTGTATGAGGACATCAGCAGGGTGACGGCAGAGGATATCTTAAAACTTTTCGGGAAACCGGATGTCATCTGGGCGAGTCCTGACTGCGCTACTTTTAGTATTGCAGCGATCAGCCATCACAGAAAAAAGAATCCAGAGACAGGAAGTCTTGAACCGGTCAGTGCATATGCAAAATTCTGTGACAGGGTAGACAAACATGTGCTGGAACTCATTGAGCAGCTACAGCCAAAGTATTATTTTATAGAGAATCCGAGAGGCGGCATGCGCAAGATGGAATGGATGAAGAACCTGCCAAGATATACAGTGACCTATTGCCAGTATGGAGATAACAGAATGAAACCGACTGATATCTGGACGAATCATCCGAACCCTGAATTTCTGCCGATGTGTCATAACGGTGATCCATGTCATGTACCGGCACCGAGGGGAAGCAAGACAGGAACGCAGGGACTGAAAGGTTCGAGGGAGCGCAGTGTGATACCGCAGAAACTGTGTGAGCATATCGTAGATATTTGTGAGGAGGGATGAAATGAATACAAAAGCAATTTATACCGTTCACGAAAACGGAAAGGAACACTATTTCTTTTCGGAACATGCGGGAGGTTTCAGTTACCCTTTTGCAGTAGCTGATTTTCTGCATAGTCTAAAAGGTGTGCTGAATGATCCGATGTCACCACAAAAAGGATTATGTGCAGCACCAATGCTGGAACAGATGAAAGGCAATTATTTGTTCCCGGAAGAAATAGAGGGAAAAGAATTATTTACTGCGGTTAAAAAAGAGCAGATGTTTCAACTTGCAGTGAAAGAACAGGCATCATTTGGAATTAAAATCAATATGGAACAGGATAAGGTATCATTCCATTTCCGGGAGGGAGAGGAAGAACTGCAGGAATTTTGTGACATAGGATTTCCAAGGCATGGAGAAAGGGGAGAGTATAGTGGTGAAACCTTTTATTATGCTGCGGATAATCTGAGAGTCAAAAATATGATGGACGGAATTGAAATGTCGATCAGTGCGGAAAACGAAGAAGCATACAGGAGCATGATATTAAAGGCTGTGCAGAAACAAACTGAGGAGCAGAGTACAGGAATGAGCCAGCAGATGTAAGGAGATGGAGGAGAATGGAAAAAGTTAGAAAAGCATTTTACGTTGAAGAAGAACTGCTGGGGCAGGTAGATGCCCTGTTACCACAGGCAGATGTGCGTTCACGAAATGAATTTGTCAATCAGGCACTGCGGTTTTATATCGGATATCTCACTTCGGAAAAAATAGAAAATTATATGCTGACAACCATCTCCTCTGTCATGCATGCAACGGTAAAGGACAGCGAGAACCGCATGGCTCGTGCAATGTATAAACTTGCAGTGGAAACTTCCAAGCTGTCCCATGTGATCGCATACAGCCATGGTGTGGATGAGCAGGCACTCGGAAAGCTGCTGGCGAAGTGTGCAGAAGAGGTGAAACGGATCAATGGAGCAGTGAGGTTTGAGGAGGCATATCAATATCAGCAGGGGGATCGTTTTTAAGAAATAATTTATTGAAATGCGGTAAGACTTACAGTATGATAAAAGAAAAGGAAGGAGTGGTACATGATGACACAGATGAAGGAACGGGCAGTTGAATTGATAGAACGTATTCCAGATGAAAAAATGTTTTATGTGATTAATATTCTTCAGAATCTTGAGGAAATGTCATCCAACAGACCTGCAGATAAGAAACAGGCAATGGAAGCACTCCAGAATGTGCTGAAGTTCAGCGGAAGATTACCAGAAGATTTTGACGCAGACAAGGAATTACAGGAGGCAAGGGAGGAAAAGTATGGTAATATTGGTTGACACAAATATTATTATAGATGCACTTGCCAATCGGGAACCATATGCTGATGATGCAAAAAGAATTATGGAAAAATGTGCGGCAAGGGAAATAACAGGAATACTTGCGGCACATAGCATACCAAACTTGTTTTATATTCTTAGAAAAAATTTCAGTCAGGAAGAAAGAAGATTTCTTCTGAAAAATTTATGTGAGATATTTCAGATTTCTGACTTGAATGAAAAGAAGATAGTAGCTGCATTGGAAAACAATGTATTTTCAGATTTTGAAGATGGTCTGCAGGAAGAATGTGCAGTTGAGTCTATGGCAGATTATATTGTTACACGAAATCCGGCTGATTTTAAGCATTCAAGAGTAAAAGTAATTCTCCCAGATGAGTTGTTGAGAGAGTTAGAAAAAAATTAATTATCAGGAGTCGATTTGTCAAGGGGATATTTCGCATTGCAATACGGCTTTGTAAAAACAGAGGGGTGTCAACCCCTCTTGGCTGCATAGTGCTACCTGCCGAAGAAGGCAACCGTCCCCCCTCGGAGAGCGCACGACTGCCGCAGGCAGTAGCACCGCCCACTTTTGAGTGGTGAGTAAGTGCGCCCTTAGACGGATTAAATTGACTATCCTTTTGAATATTGATATAATGTGAGCGTAAGCTAAATCAAAAATTTCTTAACAGACAAATTTAAGAAGGAGTGATTTAGATGAAAAAGAAAACTAAGACTGTAATTGGTGTTATCCTTGCAGTAGCTCTGGTAGCTGTCTTGGTAGTTGTAGGATTTATGACTTACCTGGGAATTACCTGGACAAACAATCATGAATTCGGAGAATATGTCAGCAAGGAAGGTCCTTGGGGAATGACTGCTACATGGGTATCTGAGGATAGCAGCAGTTATCTCATTTGCAAAAAGGAGAATGATGAACCATTTGCCAAGGTTACAGCCTATTTTCAGGGGGTGGATGGTTGGCAAGCCTATGAACTGCATGGCAGAGACCGGATTGCTTATCTGAATACTGTGGAAAACGATACAACCATTGATAGCACCAGCGGAAATATGAAATTTGATGGAACTACATTTACCATTACAGATTTAGATAAAGAAATCTTCGGCACAAATGAATTTAATTATGTTATCACTGATAAGGAGTTCAGCCCCGATTAAAGTGCCAGAACTATTCCGATACGGTGGAAACATAACCGATGGAAAAGCGGAAACAGTGTATGCTATTACGTTGAGAACACCCGAAAGCCGAGAAACCAAATAATCGTTACTCTACCAATGGTTTATGTCCATATCGAAAAGGTTGATGTGAGAATAGAATAATTCTGTTCGACTTATTCCGATTATTCTAACAGATTTGCTCAGCACAAGGAACCCTGCGTGGGGGCAGATATATTTGCAAAGGATTTTACATAAAAAGCTGCTGAACAATCCAGAAAAGGAGAGTTTCAGCAGCTTTTTCATACTCTGTACTGTGTGCCCATCAAGAAAATACTGGATTCTATTGATTGACCACCGCCTTTCGGCTGCATACATTCACCACAAATGAGCCGCCAGCCGTTATGTATTCAGGTGGCAGAAACCACCCTTTACAGAGTACATCACAGAAGGGAATACAGGACCATTACTTCGGTAGTGGTCTTTTCTGTACTCTTAAAAGCTGTGAATTTATGAGGAGGAAACATAGTTGAAAGATTTTGAAGGGTTCATTAAGAACTATGCTACCAGAGATTTTATCTATTTTTTTGCAGAAAAATCTATTGAAATATATAAAAATCAAGTAGAAAAATTAGATGAACATTTGGTATGTAATATTACATTTCCTTTAAACATTATTCAGCATGGTTTTATACATAAGCAGGCAAAAGTCATGTTATCGGCATGGGATATTCCAAACATGGCATATCTTTCTATCACGAATTCCAATGATTACAGAAATGATATTATGACAGAACAATTAGCAGGAAGAGTGGTCAACCTGTATCGTGGGTATGAAAATAAGCATTCAGGAAGTGAATATATTGGAAATAATGGACTGCCTAGTATATTCAAATATTTGATGGGAATGTCATATGAACAATTTAAATACGCAAATCCGGCATGGATATATCAGAACTATAACCGCAATTACCATATGCTGATCGGTTCGCCTAATATTAACAGGGAAAAAATAGTTGATATCAATGTGATTACAAACGAATTATTTGGACTTACAGCAGAGGAATTGTTAGCAGTAGAATGGATTATCTGGTGGCTGTGTTCTATTCATCCAGATCCATTAAGCGCACCGGAAGAGTTATATAGAAAAAAAGAAAATAGCATCCTGACAAAGAAAAATCTGGAGCGGGTTATAAGTTATTATTCTGTGACCTATGAACAGGTGAGAAACTCATCATTGCGAAAACAGATTTTCTACAACAAACCATTTGTGATTACGCAAAAGACGAAAGAAACGATTGCAGTCAGTTTCTATTTGGTACAGATGATGATAGCAGATGGATTGTACTGGCTGATTCGGGATTACTATCACAACAATCATTGGGGAACCAAATTTATAATTGCTTTTGGAGAGATGTTTGAGGATTACTTTGAAGAACTGGCAGGTTTATATCTGCCCAAGAATTCATGGCATAAGATTCCAGAGGAAAGAAAAAAGAGTGCTGATTATTATGTTGAAGTGGATGAAGCGGTATTTTTGTTTGAATTAAAATCAGGATTACTTGGACTGGGAGCAAAACAGCAGGTGCCGGATGTTGGGCAGATTGATATATTTTATAACAGGAACATAAAAGAGGCATATGAGCAGTTGAAGGCATCAGAGCAGGAATATAAAGGAGAGAAACCTGTAATAAAGGTTTTTCTTTTGTATGAGAGTATGACCAATACACAGATGATAGTCGGCTCATTGCCGGAAATATTTGAGCAAGATCCAAGATGTTATATTATGACAATAGATGATCTGGAGATGCTTCTGGCAACCTATAAAAAGGATAAAAGTAGATTTGATGATGTTGTGAAAGCACTTGTTGAAAACAAAAGAGGAGGCAACGACTATAAGAGTGTTCTGGAAATATTGAATATATATCAGGCAGTTGGCGATATGCATTTTATTGGAGAAAGAGATTATTTCAATAAAATAGCAGAAAAGCTGAAAAAGGAATTAGGGACAGACCAATAAGGAGGACACCATGCCCAAACTTATCCTACGCTGCAACTACCTCAAAAACTCCCCGCCCGCACACCTTGCCAATTACATCAATTACATCGGCACCCGTGAGGGCGTGGAGAAGGTAGGCAGCACGACATCTTCACTGCCAGCCACCGACCGGCAGAAAAGTCTGATTGAAGATATTCTGGCAAAGATTCCCGATGCGAACTGGATGCATGAGTATCACGATTATATCCAAAGACCAACCAGAGAAAATGCATCGGAGTTTATCACGCAGGCGTTGGAAAATAACCTTGACATCATAGCGAAAAAGAAAAATTACATGGATTATCTGGCAAACAGACCGGGAGTAGAAATCATAGGTACTCACGGTCTGTTTTCAAATGAGGGAGAACCAGTGGTGCTGTCCCGTGTGGCAGAAGAGGTGGCAAATCATCCCGGTGTGATCTGGACGAATGTCATCAGCCTGCGGAGGGAGGATGCCGAGCGGTTAGGCTATGACAGTGCCGCCCAGTGGCAGGCACTGTTGAGGAGCAGGGTGCAGTTGCTGTGTGAGAATTATAAGATAGACAGCCGGAACCTGAAATGGTATGCGGCATTCCACAATGAATCCCATCATCCCCATGTGCATCTGGTGGTCTATTCTTCTGATCCGTCCGAGGGATACTTGACGGCAAAGGGAATTGATGCCATGCGTTCTGCATACGCACATGATATTTTCCGGCAGGAGTTTCTAAGCATCTATGAGAAAGCAACCGAACAGAGAAACCAGTTAAAAGAGCAGGCAGAAAAAAGTCTGCTTTTTTTGTTGCAGCAAATGCAGGAGGGAGTCTGTCATAATCTCAAGATTGCAGAGCAGATGCAGCTTTTATCCAGACGGTTAAAAAATACCGGAGGGAAAAAGGTATATGGATACTTGAAAGCAGATGTGAAAGCCATCGTAAATGACATTGTAGATGAACTGGCAAAGGAAGAGCGTGTGGCAGAATGCTATCAGGCATGGCTAAAAAGCAGGGAGGAGATACAGCATTACTATAAAGATTCGGAAATAGAGAGGATACCGCTGTCACAGCAGAAGGAGCTAAAGAGCATTAAAAATATGGTCATCCGTGAGGCAGTCCGTTTTGGAGAAGGGTATCTGTATCTGGAAGAAGCGGAAACAGGAATAGAACGGCTGGAAGAGATATCCGAACAGCAGACAGAAAGCCTTGTCGCATTGCAGGGGGAGGACATGCCGGATATCATGCCTGGACAAACGGAGATGGAGGAGCAGGAACCAGACAGGCAGGAAGAAGAGCATGGGGAATCCGTTTCTTATTTTGCCAGATGGACGGACCGGTATAAAGAAGCGAGGGAATATCTCTATGGCACGATGGAGGCAGAACCAGATGAGGAGGCAGCCCATGAGATCATGCTGGAAGAGGCAGAGCAGGGAAATGCGTATGCCATGCACGACATGGGAAAGATTTATGCACAGGGCATTGGATGTGAAGCAGATAAAGAAATGGCAGATGTGTGGTACAAAAAAGCATTAGCGGCAATGCAGTATGTAGAGCAGAAGAAAAAGAATACCTATCTGGAATACCGCATCGGAAAAATGTATCAGTACGGACTTGGCACAGAAGAGAATCTGGAACAGGCAGGGGAGTGGTTTTCCAAGGCGGCAGCAAAGGAACATAAGTATGCGCTCTATTCCCTTGGCATGCTCTATCTGCAGGGGAAAGGAGTGGAGCAGGATGAGGAAACCGCATATAGTCTGCTGTTCCGTTCTTACAGCAAGGGAAATCCCTATGCGGCGTATGAACTTGGAAAACTGTATGAGACAGGATGCGGAACAGAGAAAAATCAGGAAAAGTCGGAAAATTGTTATCGTGCAGCCTTTCTAGGTTTTCTGAATCTTGAGAAAAGATCAAAGGATGATACGCTCTGGTATCGTATCGGCTGCATGTATCTGCATGGGATCGGGACAGAGGCAGACGAAACGAAAGCGGAACATTATCTGACAAAGGCATCTGATTATGGCAACACCCATGCCTCCTATCAGCTTGCCAGACTCTATATCAGACAGGAGAGCCAAAAGTTAAGCGGGGAGTCTGGGACAGCACCGGATTACGCAAAGATTGCAAAAGCGGTAAAGTGGCTGGAAGAATCAGCCGCACAGGAAAATCCGTTTGCGGATTATGCAATCGGACGGTTGTACAGGGAAGGCACACTGGTAGCAGAGGACATGGAAAAAGCAGTGTTCCACCTGAAACGTGCCGCAGATGCCAGAAACAGCTATGCACAGTATCAGCTTGGGAAAATATATCTGGAAGAGGACACTAAAAACATTCCGGCAGCCATACAGTATCTGACACTGGCTGCGAAACAGAAAAATCAATTTGCAGCATACAGGTTAGGGAAACTTTATCTTGCCGGAGAAGAACTGCCAAAGAACACGGAACTGGCACTGCATTATCTGAAGATGGCGGCAGACACCGGAAACCAGTATGCACAATATGCCCTTGGGAAAGTGTATCTGATCGGAAAGGATGTCCAGCAGGACAAGGAACTGGCATACGATTATTTTTTAAAATCCGCAGAGCAGGGAAATATTTATGCAGCGTATTTTTTAGAACACTGGAATGATATGCCACACCCCGATCTGTTCTTAATGGCAACAAGGCTCATGCGGCATCTGGAACATATCATCGAAGAGAATGTGGCTGGAAGAAAGAGTGGAGGACGCAGGCAGGGGATTGACAGAAAGCTGGCACGAAAAATCCGGCAGAAGAAGATTGCACAGGGACATGCCGTGGATGACCATGAGAACATGGTACAGACACAGTGATCACTGGAGGAGTGGTAGAAATGATGAGAGGAGGTACGATTGGGAGATTTTATTTACTTTACAGAGGAACAGAAGGAGCGTGCCAATGCAGTACAGATTGCGGACATCCTTCGCCGGGAGCATGAGGAGGTGGAGCGTTCCGGGAATGAATGGCGCTGGAAACGGCACAGGAGTGTGACTTTCCGGGGGAGCAGTTGGTACCGCCACAGCAGACAGGTCGGAAGTCATGCCATTGATTTTATGCAGGAATTCTTCGGGATGTCCTACCCGGAGGCGGTGAGCTATCTGCTGGACGGAGAACAGGGACAGCTTATTGAACGGGGAAAAAGGCAGGAGACAAGAAGAAAAGCGGCAAGAGGCGATAAAGGACGGCAGGCTGTAGAAAAAGAACAGACAGAGGAAAGAAAAGAACCGAAAGAGCCAAAGGAACTGAAACCGCCGGAGAAAAATCCGACCATGAAGAGAGTCTATGCATATCTTCTGCAGAAGCGTCATATTGACAGGAAAATCCTCTCGTATTTTGCAAAGGCAGGAACCATATATGAATCTGCGGAGCATCACAACATTGTGTTTGCCGGACTGGACAGCGAGGGGAAAATCCGGCATATCCATGTGAAGGGGAGCTGTTCCGACGGCAGGAGCTTCCGGCTGAATCAGGAAGGCTCGGAAGCTGCCTACGGATTTGGATACAGGGGAAACGGGAACAGACTGTATGTGTTTGAGGCACCCATTGACCTGTTATCATTTCTGTCCCTGTATCCAGAGAACTGGCAGGGGAACAGTTATATCACCTTAAACGGTGTGGCAGAGCATGCCATGCTGCAGGCATTGAAAGACAATCCCAGACTGGATACGGTTGTGCTGTGCCTTGACCATGATCCGGCAGGCATAGAGGCGTGCGGCAGACTGGCAGAGATTCTGGTACGCAATGGATATGGTGCGGTAAAGAGGTTACAGTCAGCCTGCAAAGACTGGAATGAGGATTTAAAAGGCAGATATGGTGAGGAAACAATTCCGGCACAGGAGCATCCGAGAGTCATGGAATGCAGGGCATGGACAGAGGTGCTGAAAGAAGTGACGGAATCCATCAACATCAAGTATGCCAACAGAAGTTATATCTGCCGTTATTATCAGGATATTTATAATGAACTGAAAAAGGGCAGGGGCAGGGAACAGCTTATGGATGCCTTTGACGGACCGGGGATGCTTTTGACCGGAGTGCTTGTGCGGTGCATGGAAAAAGAGGGAATCGCACTTGGCAGGGAAACCAGTGCAGACCAGATACTGGAAAATCTGTCAAAGCGTTATCAGCCGCATAAAGACAAGGGAAACTTCAACACCCGCATCCGGCAGATGCAGGCAGCCTTTGAAGAAACACTGGAGGTGTTCGATACAAAAGACTTAGAACAAAAAGAAGATCAGGAACTGCTTGCCAGAAAATGTATGAGCCTTGCGATGGAATGCATCCGGGCTCATATTTTTGTTGCCATCGACTGCGGGGAAGAGCAGATGAAGCCGGCAAAACAGACTGTGAAGGAACAGAAAATGGAACATCAGGAGGGAGGAATGATGCTATGCAGCCAGTCGTGATGCTGGTGATCGCAGGGGTGGCAATGCTTTCCGTGATTGGAGGCGTGTCACTTCTGTCACACTATTATACATTAAACGGAATCAAGAGCAGGACTGTCGGGGACGGTCAGCATGGAACGGCGAGATTTGCCACGAAAAAGGAAATCGCAGAAACCTATGTGCAGGTGCCCTATGAACCGGAGCTGTGGCGCAGGGGTGAGAACCTGCCGGCTGCACAGGGACTGGTACTCGGCAGCATGGAGCGGGCAGGAAAACTATACGCACTGGTGGATACCGGGGATGTGCATTGCCTGATGATCGGTGCGGCAGGAGTCGGAAAGACCGCACATTTTCTGTATCCCAACATTGAATATGCCTGTGCCTGTGGAATGAGTTTACTGACCACGGACACAAAGGGAGATTTATACCGCAACTATGCAGGCATTGCAAAAAAATACTATGGCTACCATACGGCAGTCATCGATCTCCGTAATCCGACCAGAAGCGATGGTGACAATATGCTCCATCTGGTCAACAAATACATGGATGAGTATCTTGCAGACCATACGGACTTGAGTGCCAAGGCAAAAGCAGAAAAGTATGCAAAGATCACGGCAAAGACCATTATCTCCTCCGGTGGTACGGACAGTTCCAGCTATGGACAGAATGCATTTTTCTATGATGCGGCAGAAGGCGTGCTGACGGCTGCCATCCTGCTCATTGCGGAATTCTGCCCGGATGGAAAGAGGCATATCATCAGCGTGTTCAAACTGATACAGGATTTACTTGCACCATCCAAAGTGAAAGGGAAAAACCAGTTCCAGCTACTTCTGGCGAAACTCCCGGATACCCACAAGGCGAAATGGTTTGCAGGGGCAGCCTTAAATACAGCAGAGCAGTCCATGCAGTCGGTTCTCTCCACAGCACTATCTAGACTGAATGCTTTTCTGGATTCCGAGCTGGAGCAGATACTCTGTTTTGATACCGCTATTGATGCAGAGCTTTTCTGTAAACAAAAGACGGCGGTGTTTCTGGTCATGCCGGAGGAGGACAATACAAAGTATTTTATTATTTCTCTGATCTTACAGCAGCTCTACCGGGAAATCCTCGTGGTGGCAGACGAGAACGGAGGAAAACTGGACAACCGTGTAGTTTTCTATTGGGATGAGGTCGGAACGATTCCGAAGATTGAAAGTGCAGAGATGATGTTCTCAGCGTCCCGATCCAGAAGGGTGAGTATCGTACCCATGATTCAGTCCTTTGCCCAGCTTAATAAGAATTATGGGAAAGAGGGCGCAGAAATCATTATTGATAACTGTCAGGATACCATCTTCGGAGGGTTCGCACCGAACTCGGAATCAGCGGAAGTGCTCTCCAAGAGCCTGGGCAACAAAACCGTCATGTCCGGTTCCATCAGCCGGGGAAAGAATGATCCGAGCCAGTCCCTCCAGATGATCCAAAGACCGCTCATGACAGCGGATGAATTGAAGTCACTGCCCAAAGGAAACTTTATCGTATCAAAGACTGAGACTCACCCTATGCGGACAAAACTGAAACTGTTCTTAAAATGGGGCATCACATTTGAAGAACCCTATGAGATTGAAGAAAAATCTGCAAGAAAGGTAGCATACGCAGACAAGCAGGAAATTGAAGAGGAGATCATACGGAGATATATGTGCTGTATGGAAGAACCAGACGAGACACCTGCAGAAACGGCAAGGACAGGAGGCATGCAGCAGACACCGCTGACGGACACCATGAAAAAGATGCGGCAGACCTTACGGACGGAAGATTAGGAGGCAGGGTGACTAGGAAAGAAATCTATGAAACGGAGCTGCCACACAGGGCGGTGGCGGTCTATCTGTATCTGGAGACTCGTGCGGACAGGGAGAGGACATGCTATCCGGCAATCGGTACCATTGCCAGAGAGCTGCACCTGTCTGTAAGTACGGTCAAGCGTGCAATCCACGATCTGGAGTGTGCAGGATTTATACAAAAAAAGCAGAGATGGCGTGAGAACGGAGGAAAGAGCAGCCTGCTCTATGAAATCATAAAATAGGCACAAAGGGATTACTGCGCCGGTCAGGTGGACTATGGTATGGTTCACCGTGGCCTGTGCAGGGAACTTTTCACTTTAAGGGGAAGAACAGAGAAAAGAAAATACAGTTGGCGATATGAAACATCAATATATTTTTTCGGAAAAAACTAAGAATTGAAGTATTACCAGATGGATTATGCGGGGACTCATAATTTTATTTTCTAATCGTATTTCGTGCGGAAAAATCGTATTTCGTGATTTATATATTGTGCAAAACAGTAAAATAAAAAATAATGAATATGCAAGTTTAGGGTACTCATAGAAAAGAGGGAATAAGGTAACGGATGGTGGCATACTGAAGCTGATAGTGTTTATTTGAGAAGAGTGGTAATATGGTAGCAAAAAAAATGGAAAGAGTGCTTTTAATAATGTGGTTTGTTAGTTTAGTTTTGTGTGCATTATAGGTTATAGGGAAATAATCAATGCTGTACCATATGGTTTGGAAATGGCTTCAAAAATTGTAAGTGAAAACAATGGGATGGTTGGAACCTTATATCAAAAAATCCTAACAGAAGCAATTCATTGTTATCAGATAGTAGGTGCATTATTGGTTATGTTAGGTGGTTTTGGAATAATTAAATCGGTATGCGCAATAAAAGAAAAACATAGATAATTGAGAAAATGTGCTGTCAATTTGATGGCACATTTTCTGTGTGATAATACAATTGATATTGATGTTTTGGACACTTCAATGAAAGATTTTAATTAAATTAAAACAGGTAGAAAATAAAAATTAGAAATGTTCGATATATAATGAGAAAGAAGGTGAGTGCTATGCTGGAAATTGTTGTCTGTGATGACGATATAGCAGATCTTGAGTGTGCAGTGACTATGCTGCATAAGATTTTTACAAGTCAAAAGATTGCTTATCATATTGAGCAATTTGCGTCTGCAAATCAAATGCTTGAAAATATCAGCAACATTGATATCGGAATTTTAGATATTTCGATGGAAGAACTGAATGGTATTAAACTGGGGAGAAAATTGAAAGAAAAATTTCCAGATGTGAAATTAGTGTATATTACGAGTTATGAAGAATATTGTATGCAGGTCATTAACGAAGTTCATGCATTTTCATTTCTATGTAAACCACTGGAATATGATAAATTGGAAATGCAGATGTTGGAACTACTGGATCAACTGCCGGATACCGGAGCAGAAAAGGATTTTTATAAAGTGACGGACAGCAATGGGAAAGAGTATCTGTCAATCAAATTGAAACTCAGGGACATTTTATATTTTGAATACATAAAAAGATCAAGAAAAGTACTGATAGCGTTGTCTGATATCACATATGAGTATGACTGCATTTTTGAAAAACTGGTTGAAGAACTGCAGCCCTATGATTTTGTTGTGAATTGCAGAGGAAATCTGGTTAATTTAAGGCATATTGAAAAAATAAAAGGCTTTACCATTTATCTGGACAATGGAAAAGAACTCCAGATTGCGCAAAAGAGAAGCAGCGATTTTAGAGAAGAAGTAAATAAATTTTTGCAGAAAAATTCATAGGAGAAACGATGAATACGATTTTACTGATATTATGTAATGCTCTTTCCTGTTTTATCATAAGTACCATACTGTTCCAGTTTATGAATGGAAAGTATAAAAGAAGCAGTCAAAATAGATATGTATATATTGTGGTTGAGACTGTCACAGTGATTTTTACAACCTGTATCAATATGTTCAATCATTCCATATTAAATCTGGTGCTCTGGGGCGTGTTGACGGGGGTGATCGCATATGCTCTGTATTATGAGGATATGGATAAACCGTTAAGACGTATCATTGAATGTGAGGCATTGGTATTTTGCATGTCTGTCTGTGAATCATTAGGAGTGATTCTTTTACAATGTATTTTGTAGGCAGCAGATATAAAAAATGTGAATGAAACGATGCTTTACTGCCTTGAGGTAACATTTTCAAAAGTAATACTTATTTTTTTGTATTATACATTCATAAACAGGTTTGTGAAAAAGAGCGATATTCCTTATGCAAAGACACGGTACATCATGTATGGAATGATACTCCTATACAATCTGATTAACATGGGTGTAATTGTAGAGAATTTTAAAAATGGAGAAGAAA
>OLNJ01001171.1_pt1 | contig 15183 bp, 14 predicted proteins | sample 1672191 | NCBI WGS metagenome assembly OLNJ01 (sample SAMEA3136657, study PRJEB25190) | human gut metagenome | biome: human gut; feature: human-associated habitat; material: faeces | place: Austria | collected 2013 | reverse complement strand
CGCTCTAAATTTTTTTCTTCTCCCTGTCTTTTTATCTCCGTAAATAAATCCACTTTTACATAACTTAATTATTTCTTCATATTCATCTATTTCTAGTGGGCGAGTAGCTCTATAATTTTTCTTTTTAGTGTTTTTTGTTTCTCCCTCTGTTTTATTATGACTATGTACATCTTCTAAATTATTACTTTTAATAGTACTACTATTTGCTCCCTCTGTTTTTAATAAATTTTCTTCTTTATTTGAAGTTAACTCTTCACTTTTTTCTAAGGCTTTCATCTTTTTATAAAATTCATAGAATTTCATCATCTCTATCATTTCATCATTCATTATATTTTAAAAATTCCTTTCTTCTAGAAATCCAAATTCAAACTGCGCCTTTTGCGTTTATAAACTGCGCTTTTTATATTTTACTAATTTCATTATAGCTATAAAACCTTGATTTATCAATACTTTAAACAAAAACTGCGCATATTCAGGAATAAGCGCAGTTTTTATTTGGATATAATTATACTATTTTTGCTTATTTTTTCTAGAAATTTAATGGTATTTATGATACAATAAATTAACCAAGGTTAACTAGGTTAACCTTGGTTAACTCAGTTAACTGTATATAGGAGGATAAAAATGGTTGAAAATAACAAAAATGAAGAAAAAACAATTTGCTTGGATGAAAATATTAAGGAATTTGAAGTTGAAGATGAATTTAATCAAAATAAAACAGATGGAGTAATCCAAAATGAAAAACTTGAGACTAAGGGGTTAAAGCTTAAAAAATCTACAAAAGACAGGTTAAATCAATTGCAAAGTAAATTTGGAGATGCTGAAACATTAATTTCTACACTTTTGAATCAATATGAAGCAATTAAAATTGAAAATAATAGTAAATTTGCTGATAGAAAAGCAGAAATTGATAAATTTAATTATTTATTGGATTCCATTAGAAGTAGCTATTTATCATCTCTTGATATGGCGACTTTTATACAAGAAAAATATAACGAAAAATTTCAGAGTGAAATTAAATCAAGAGAAAATATAATTAAATCATTACAAGAAGAAAATATTAAAATCAAGGATGATTTTAGAAATATTGAAGAAGAATTATCTATAAAAAATAATGAATTAAAAGATTCGAAAGATAACTTCACTAAAGTAAATGATTTAATAAACACTTTTGAAAATGACTCTAAGGAAAAATCATTACAAATTCAAAATCTACAAAAGCATATTAATTCATTAACTGATATAGTTGATCAAAGTAAAGAAGTTAGAGAAAAATACGAATCCCTTCAAGAACTTGTAGAAAACTTACAAAGTCAAATAAGTAATTATAAAATTTTAGATAATGAAGTTTTAAAGCTCAACAAAGAATTAGAGGGAGCTAGAAGTGAGATAGATACTCTAAAGGATGATTTAAGAAGAGAAAGAGAGTATTCAAATAGCTTAAATGAAAAAATGCATAACCTAATTTTAATGAATTCTAATGAAAGTTCTCGCTTAAAGGATCAATACTTAGAAGAAAAGAAAACTATAGAAACAGAAAAAAATAATATAATAGAAGATAATTTAAAAGTAATAACTACATTGAAAGATGAAATTTACAATCTAAAGTTAGAAATTTTAAAAGTTAAAAAGTAAAATAAATAGCCTATTAATGAATAATTCATTATAGGCTATTTATTTATAATTGATGATAATCTAATTTCTCCATTTTCTAATACTCTTATAAACCACTTATACTGTTTATTGTTAGCTATTTTTTCGTTAATAATATTATTATTTTTCATAATAGGATTATATAAATAATATTTCTCATCACTTTTATTAAGTATTTGTATTGCACCTTCGTAATTACTAAATAAATGAAGCAATGAATCTAAAATAATAACTAAATTATTGGCTTTAATTAAATAATCACATATAAATTCTTCTTTTGTTTTTACATTTCGAATTATTACTAATAATTCTTCTTCACATCTAAATTTTATTGTATTTTGTTCAAAAATAAGAGAATTATCTCTTTGAATTAGTTTGTCTATTCTTAATTTTCTTGTTTCTAAAATATTATTATTAGAATAAAAATCTGTATAGTTATTGATATTTATGATTATCACTCCTATATTTTTAAATTAGTTATTTATATTATATTTATTTATGTATAAATTGTGATAACAAAAAAAGATGCTATTTAAGCATCTTTATAATTAAATCTAACGTAGATTTTGTTTTTTCAATATTATTCACATAATCCGCTATATGTGTTTTGTAATAATTTAATCCCTCATCTGTGATAGAATAAAATTTTTTACTTCTTTTATTTAATACTAAATCACCTGTCCAACTACTTACCACATAACCTTTTTCTTCTAAAGAGTATAGCGTTTCATATATTGTACTAGAAGAAACAGGAAAAGGATGGCTGCAATTTTCAAAAACATCTTTAAAGGTTGATAAAATTTTATTTCCAAAAACAACTTCACCTTTTGATAATTCCTTTAATATATAAAATGTATATAGCATCTTTGTGTTAACAATATTTCTTGGAACAACTAATCTATTTCTTTGATCCTTCATAATCCACCTCTTTTTTAGAATATATTGTAATAATAACAGAGGGATATAAATTTGTCTAACAATCTAAATAATTAAGAACATAAAATCTTTGCTTTGAATAATATATATTAATCAACAAATGATAGGAGATGAGAAACATGTCAAGCAGTTGTTCAAAATGCTGTTGTAAGAAAAAATGCTGCTGTAATAATTGCTCAAGTTGTGGTTGCGGAGGATGTAATTACGGATGTGGTTATCCGGGTTACGGATGCTGTGGTGGCGGTAACTGCGGATATGGTGGTAACTTTGGATGTGGTGGCGGCTTCGGAGGCTGTGGCTGCGGAGGCGGTTGCTGGTGGTGGCTAATATTAATATTATTATTTGGTTGTTGGTAAAACAATAGTCGAAGTGTGCTAAAAACTTCCAAGGTTTTTGGCACACTTTGATATATAAAAATAAATAAATAGGTAAAAATAAATATATATTAATATGGAGGTATAAAATATATGATAAATCGAAAAATTCTTTTTGTAATTTATATCTTTTCTCTATTAATAAACTATGATTTTTACGTAAATGCTTATTATGAACCAGGTGAAGAAATTATAGAGAATAATAAACCAGAATACAGAAGTATCGATGACTTATTAAAAGAATTAAAAGAAGAGAGAAAATTAATAAATCAACAAAAATTAGATGAGATAAATCAAAAAAAACTTCAAGAACAAAATAAAAATGGAGAAAGTCAAGATGAAATACATACTCAAGAACCAACAAAACCTAAAAAGGATACTGATAATGAAAATATCCCTAAATTAATAGTAAGATTAAGAGGAAAACATTCTCCTAAATATCTATGCTCTTATGATTTTATAATTTCTGATGATAATAAAGAAATTGAACTTACAAAAGAAATAATAAATAATTACAATCTTTTAATAAAAAAACCATCATTAAAAGTTAGACCAGGAGAAATTATTAATTTTGAATTTGTACCTAACTGCAAATCACTAAAAGCTCATATATGGGATGAAGAAAATGAAACTTTAAAAGAAGTCAAAGTGAAAAGGGGGTGTATAGAAGTTCCTGATTCAGACAAAAAGATTGTCATCGTAATTACTGGAAACTTTTCCAATGGATATATTAAATATGGAATAGTGCTTGACATAAGAAGATAAAGGTAATCATGCTAGGAGGGCTTATTATGAACACAAATGAAGATTTTTATCCATTATATAGTAATGATACTACTATAAAAGAAAGCGATAACGATAAAAATAGCAAAGAAGATGATAGAAGACAAGAAATAAAGGAGTTCGGTACAGATAATAAATCAAGTTCTGATCAAAGTATTCAAGTTTTGCCAATAATAGGACAGATAGAAGGGCATATGGTATTACCACCACAAACTAAAGCTACTAAATATGAGCATATAATACCACAATTAATTGCGATGGAAAGAAATAATGAGGTTAAAGGTATTTTAATTGTACTTAATACAGTAGGTGGGGATGTAGAAGCAGGATTAGCTATTGCAGAAATGATTAGATCTTTATCTAAACCTACAGTATCTATAGTTATTGGTGGTGGACACTCTATAGGCGTACCGCTTGCAACATCAGCAGATTATTCGTTTATTACTCCATCTGCCACAATGATTGTACATCCAGTTAGAATGAATGGATTTGTTATTGGTGTAGCTCAAACATTTCATTATTTCCAAAAAATGCAAGAAAGGATAGACAACTTCATAGTTAAAACTTCTAAAATAAGTAAAGATGAATTAAAGAGAATGATGCTTAAATCTGACGAATTATTAAATGATATGGGAACTATATTAATAGGAGAACAAGCAGTTGCTTGTGGATTGATAGATGAGGTAGGCGGAATTAAAGAAGCATTGGATAAACTTAGAGAAGAAATAGCATTATATGAGAAGAATAATTTGAAGTAAACTAAAAAAGGGATTCAAAAGAATTCCTTTTTTAGTTTAAACATATTTTACACTATGTCATCTTAATTATATAATATAGATATATATGAAAATTTTAACTATATTATAGGAGTGATTTTGTGACTACTAAAAGTAAAAAAAATACTAGAAAGCGAACTAAAAAAAAGAGAACATTAGACAGTGATATAAAAAGTATAGTCTATATTGTTGTAGGATTACTTCTTACAATTGCAATTTATACTAATCTTGCAGGGGTTTTATCACATATTTCTAGAAAATATATATATAACTTTATTGGTATAGGTGCATTTATTTTGCCTTTATACTTGATATACTTTGGTATAAATATAATTATATCGGATGGAAAGATAAGTTATTCAAGAAGATTATTTGGAGTAACGTTAGTTTTAACAACCTGCATCCTTCTTTTCGCAACAATAAAGATACAAGCTTTAGATCAAGAATCATTTAAAATTTCTTTGAAATTAATAATGCAAGAAGACACAATGTCGTTGCATGGTGGATTCTTAGGTCATCTTTTAGCTTATCCATTATCTAAACTTATAGGATATATAGGCTCTTATATTCTATTTTTATCACTATTGTTTATTGGGGTAATGCAGATATTTGATATAACAATATCTAATATATTAGAGTGTACAAAATTATTTGCTAATAAAATTATTCAATATATAAACTCTAAGCCACAAAAAAAAGACAAGCACAAAAAAATTAACAATGATTTCGTTGAAATTGAAAGTGATGAAGAAATAATTGACAAAAACATAGTAAAAGGAATAGATAATAAAATTCAAATACTTGATTTTATGAAAAATTCAAATACTAACGATGTTGATATTTTAGATGAAATTTCTCTAGAATCATTCAATGCTAAAGAGGAAAACAGATTTTTAGATTCAAATAGAGCAGTAAACTCCCAAAAATCAACTGATGAAAGATTACAGAATGACAATGGCACTAAAGAGCTAAAAAGTAAGGATATAGATATTAATAATATTATTAGCACTGAGTCAAAAGAAATCCATTATATATATCCAACTATAGACTTGTTGAAAAATAATGGAAAAGCGAGATTGAAAAGCGAAGATAAAAAAGACCTTATTGATGGGGCTAATAAATTAGAATCAATTTTGGAAAGTTTTGGAGTTGAAGCTAAAGTTACTCAAGTAACTAAAGGTCCTTCAGTTACTCGTTTTGAATTACAACCTAGTCCTGGAGTTAAAGTTTCAAAAATTGTTAATTTAACAGATGATATAGCCTTAGGACTTGCTGCTAGTGGTATAAGAATAGAAGCCCCTATTCCAGGGAAATCTGCTATAGGGATTGAGGTTCCGAATAAAAAGCAAATACCAGTATTTCTAAGAGAAGTATTAGACTCAAAAGAATTTACTAACTCAAATAAAAAATTATCATTTGGTCTAGGAAAAGATATTGCTGGTAAATGTGTTGTAGGTGATTTATCTAAAATGCCCCATATGCTTATTGCTGGTGCAACAGGATCTGGTAAATCTGTATGCATAAATGCTTTGATAATTAGTTTGATATATAAATACTCTCCAGCAGATGTAAAATTATTAATGGTAGATCCTAAAGTTGTAGAATTAAGTGTCTATAATGATATTCCTCATTTGTTAATTCCAGTAGTTACAGATCCTAAAAAAGCTGCTGGAGCATTAAATTGGGCTGTAAATGAAATGAATAAGAGATATAATTTGTTCTACAATAATAAAGTTAAAAATATAGAATCATACAACAATTTATATGAAAAAGGAGAAATTGAAGATAAATTACCATATATAGTTATAATTGTTGATGAGCTAGCAGATTTAATGATGGCTTGCCCTCATGATGTTGAAGATTATATTTGTAGACTAGCCCAAATGGCAAGAGCTGCAGGTATGCATTTAATAATTGCGACACAAAGACCGTCTGTTGACGTAATTACAGGAGTTATTAAAGCAAATATTCCTTCAAGAATATCTTTTGCAGTATCTTCAGGTATTGACTCAAGAACTATCTTAGATCAAGTTGGTGCTGAAAAATTATTAGGAAGAGGAGATATGTTATACTATCCTATAGGAGAAAATAAACCTGTTAGAGTTCAAGGTGCATTTATCTCAGAAGAGGAAGTAGAAAACGTGGTTAACTTTGTTAAGAACTCTCAGGATAGTGTCACTTATCAAGAAGATATTATAAATCATATTAATAGTGAAACTCCAGCTGAGTCGCAACAAAGTGAATACGAGGATGAACTTATTGATGAAGCCATAAAACTTGTAATTGAATATCAACAAGCATCAACTTCATTTTTACAAAGAAAATTAAGAATTGGATTCAATAGGGCCTCGCGAATTATGGATATATTAGAAGAACAAAGAATAATATCTCCAAAGGATGGAAGTAGACCTAGACAGGTATTGGTGATGAATACAGAAGAAAACCCAAATTATCAATAACAAAAATACTTGTAAATAGAAGACTATTCAATTACAATAATTTATGAATTATTAGAAACTTAAACAATGGAGGAATTTACTTTGGAAAAATATAAAGTAGGAATGGTCAGTTTAGGATGTGACAAAAATAGAGTTGATTCTGAACTTATATTAGGAACAATTAATAAATATTATGAAATAACTAATAACCCTAAAGAAGCCGATATAATAATAGTTAATACATGTGGATTTATAGAAAGTGCTAAGCAAGAATCAATAGATACAATTTTAGAGATGGCTAGTTACAAGACTAATTATAAGTGTAAAATGCTTATTGCAACAGGTTGTCTAACTCAAAGATACGGAGATGAACTTTTAGAACAAATGCCTGAAATAGATATTCTTATGGGTGTAAATGACTATATGAAGTTGCATAAGCTTATATTAGAATTTATAAAGGAACAAAAGCAAATCTCATCAGCTAGTTACAGTGACCTAAGTATAAATGAAGGCGAAAGAATATTAACAACAAACAGCCATACTGCTTATGTTAGAATTGCAGAAGGTTGTAATAACTTTTGTACTTACTGTATAATTCCAAAGATAAGAGGAAAATTCAGAAGTAGAACAATGGAAAGTGTTATAAAAGAAGTTGAAAGTTTAGCTTCTCAAGGAGTAAAAGAAATTATTCTAATAGCTCAAGATTTAACAAATTATGGTGTTGATATTTATAATGGAAAGATGCTTCATAAATTAGCTAAAAAGGTTTCTGAAGTAGATAATATAGAGTGGGTTAGACTTCTATATTGTTATCCTGAAGAAATATATGATGAACTAATTGAGGAAATTGCAACAAATAATAAGATTGTTAAGTACTTAGATATTCCTATACAACATATTAGTGATAAGATATTAAAATTAATGGGTAGAAAAACTAATAAAAAAGATATTATTAATATAATAGATAAGCTTAGAAAAAGAATACCTAATATTACTTTAAGAACATCTTTAATAGTTGGGTTCCCAAATGAAAATAATGATGATTTCAATGAGTTAAAACAATTTTTATTAGATTATAGATTAGAAAACGTAGGAGTTTTTAGTTACTCACAAGAAGAGGGAACCCCTGCTGCTATTATGAATGGACAAATTGATGAGTCTACTAAAGAGAAGCGTTTAAAAGAATTAATGTTAACTCAAAGAAAAATTATGTTAGATTTAAATAAATTGAAAATTGGTAATATCTATGATACTATAATAGATGGAAGTAATGGAGAATTTTTCATAGGAAGATCTTATATGATGTCACCGGAAATAGATAATATAATTTTAGTTAGAAAAACAAAAAAAGTAAAAATAGGTGATATTATAAAGGTAAAAATTACTGATGTACAGGAGTATGATTTAATAGGAGATGTTATAGATGAATCTAGCAAATAAGTTAACCATGCTAAGAATTTTCTTAGTACCTATTTTTTTGATTTTTATAGCTATGAAAGGAATTCCTTATGGAACTATAATAGCCACTTTAGTATTTATAATTGCTTCATTAACTGACCAATTAGATGGTTATATAGCAAGAAGTAGAAATCAAGTGACTACTTTTGGTAAATTTATGGATCCTTTAGCAGATAAACTTTTAGTTACTTCAGCATTAATATCTTTAGTTGAACTAGGATTAATTCCTAGTTATGCAGCTATAATAATTATAGCTAGAGAATTTGCTGTATCTGGTCTTAGAACAATAGCTGCATCAGAAGGTAAAATAATAGCTGCTAGTTGGTGGGGAAAAATTAAGACTGTTATACAAATAATATCAATATTATTATTACTTATAAAAGTCAATATAGAAACATCTCCATATTTAGCAAATTTAATAAACAATAATTCTGCAATGAATAAATTCTTTGAATTCGCACCTACTATATTCTTATACTTAGCTGTTATAGTAACTATAATCTCTGGAATAGATTATTTTGTAAAGAATAAAAAAGTGTTTTCAATGACTAAATAAGTTAATCTTGGTTATAATAATAAAAAGTTCCTCCTAAATTAAGGTGGAACTTTTTATTATATGAATAATTTTTTGAAATTTATGTTGACTTAAAATTCAGCATAAATTATAATTTAATTATAAAACAAATGTTCGATAGAGAGAGGATGAGCCTTATGGGAAATATTAATGAAGAAAAATTAAAAGCAATTGAAAATGCTATGAGTCAAATTGAGAAACAATATGGTAAGGGTGCCATAATGAAATTAGGAGAACACAATGCTATGAATGTTGATGCTATATCTACGGGTTGTTTAGATTTAGATATCGCTTTAGGTATTGGTGGTGTTCCAAAGGGAAGAATTATAGAAATTTACGGACCAGAAAGTTCAGGTAAAACAACCGTTGCATTACATATAATTGCTGAAGCACAAAAAACTGGAGGAGTAGTTGGATTTATCGATGCAGAACATGCATTAGATCCAAGTTATGCAAAAAACTTAGGTGTTGATACAGAGAACCTTATAGTTTCTCAACCAGACACTGGTGAGCAAGGTCTTGAAATAGCTGAAGCTCTAGTACGTTCTGGAGCAATTGATGTATTAGTAGTAGACTCAGTTGCAGCATTAGTACCAAGAGCTGAAATAGAAGGTGAGATGGGTGATTCTCACGTTGGATTACATGCAAGATTAATGTCTCAAGCTTTAAGAAAATTAGCTGGAACAATTAACAAATCAAAATGTGTAGCAATTTTTATTAACCAATTAAGAGAAAAAGTTGGAGTTATGTTTGGAAATCCTGAAACTACAACTGGAGGAAGAGCACTTAAGTTCTATGCTTCTGTTAGAATGGATGTTAGAAGAATTGATTCTATAAAGCAAGGTGATGAAATAGTTGGTAATAGAACTAGAGTAAAAATAATGAAAAATAAAGTAGCTCCACCATTTAAACAAGCAGAATTTGACATTATGTATAATGAAGGTATTTCTAGAAATGGTAATATAATAGATGTAGGTGTTAAAGAAAATATAGTTCAAAAAAGCGGTGCATGGTTCTCTTATAATGATATAAGGTTAGGTCAAGGAAGAGAAAATGCTAAACAATATTTAAAGGATAATCCGCATATAGCATTAGAAATTGAAAACAAAATTAGATCTAAGTATAATTTACCTTTAATGGAAGAGAAAAAAGAGAAAACTGAAAAATAATAAATTCAAAAATACGCCATATTGTTATTGTAACAAGGCGTATTTTTTTGCTTTATATCTAGATAAATTAATTAATGTATTTAATTAACTAAACTTGACATATTTTTGTTTTTAAGATAAAATAATAACAAATACTGGTTTATCAAATTCAATTTCCAGTACAGAATAATATGACACCTACCTACTTTCTATTAAATAATAAATTGATTAATGTGCAAGGAGGTGTTAATTTGGATAGTACTATAATTATATTACTAGGAATTATAATACTAGCTATATTAGGAATTATCCAATATATAGCTATTAAAACAGCTACAAAGAAAAAGGTTTTAATTTTAGAAGAGGAAGCTCAAAAATTAGTAGAAAATGCTAAGAAAGAGGCTGAATCTACAAAGAAGGAAGCTATTTTAGAAGCTAAAGAAGAAGTTCACAAGCTTAGAAGTGACTTAGACAGAGATTCTCGTGATAGAAGAAATGAAATTCAAAGACTTGAAAGACGAATTCTTCAAAGAGAAGAAGCATTAGACAAAAAGAGCGATCTTCTTGAAAAGAAAGAAGAAAATATCAACAAAAAAATGCAAGAAATAAGTCAATTGGAGCAAAATGCCCAAGAAATCTATAATCACAGAAGAGAGGAACTTGAAAAAGTTTCAAACCTTTCAACTGAAGAAGCTAAAGAAATTTTATTAGATGAAGTTAAAAAGGAAATTACGCATGAAACAGCTTTAATGATTAAAGAAATTGAATCTAAAGCTAAAGAAGAAGCTGATAAGAAATCTAGAGAGATTATTACAACAGCAATTCAAAGATGTGCGGCAGATCATGTATCTGAATCAACTGTGCATGTAGTGGCATTGCCAAATGATGAAATGAAGGGCAGAATTATTGGTAGAGAAGGAAGAAATATTAGAACTCTTGAAACTTTGACTGGTGTAGATTTAATTATTGATGATACACCAGAAGCAGTAATATTATCTAGCTTTGATCCTATTAGAAGAGAAATAGCTAAGATAGCATTAGAAAAGCTAATCATTGATGGCAGAATACATCCTGCAAGAATAGAAGAAATGGTTGAAAGAGCCACTAAGGATGTAGAAAATGACATTAAAGAAGAAGGAGAGCAAGCAACTCTTGAAACAGGTGTACACGGATTACATCCTGAGATAATGAAGTTACTTGGACGACTAAAATATAGAACTAGTTATGGTCAGAATGTATTAAAACATTCTATCGAAGTTTCATATTTAGCAGGATTAATGGCATCTGAATTAGGGTTAGATGTAAATCTTGCTAAAAGAGCAGGTTTATTACACGATATAGGGAAAGCAGTAGACCAAGAACATGAAGGACCACATGCACTTATCGGTGGAGATTTAGCTAAAAAATATCATGAATCACCTTTAGTAGTAAATGCTATAGCGGCACACCATGGTGATGTAGAAATGATGTCTTTAGAAGCTATTTTAGTTCAATCTGCTGATGCCATATCAGCTGCTAGACCAGGTGCAAGAAGAGAAACACTAGAAGCTTATATTAAGAGATTAGAGAAACTTGAAGAAATTGCAAACTCATACGAAGGTGTAGAGAAGTCATATGCAATTCAGGCTGGAAGAGAGATTAGAATTATGGTTAAACCAGAACTATTAGATGATGCTGGTTCTATTGAATTAGCACGTAGTTTAGCTAAGAGTGTCGAAGAGCAATTAGAGTATCCAGGACAAATTAAAATAAATGTTATTAGAGAAACAAGAGCAGTAGACTATGCTAAATAATTTTTAAAAATACATTTTGATATTTCAAAATGTATTTTTTTTATTGATTATAAAAGAAGGAATTATTTAAAAGATATAGAATATATATACTTATAGAAGTATTAATTTATATAATGTAAACGATTTTTATCAGGAGGTCAAATTAGAAATGGAAGTATTAAAAGTTTCAACAAAATCTAATCCAAATTCAGTTGCAGGAGCGTTAGCCGCTATAATAAAAGAAAAAAACATAGTAGAGATCCAAGCAGTAGGTGCAGGTGCAATTAATCAAGCTATTAAAGCTATAGCAATTGCTAGAGGATTTGTAGCACCAAGTGGAAGAGATATAGTATGTGTCCCAGCTTTTACTGATATAGAAATTGATGGTGAAGAAAGAACTGCTATAAAACTGATTGTTCAACCAAGATAAATATTTACAACTAAGAGAGAAGTCTATTTTAATATAGATTTCTCTTTTTTATCCTATAATATATTTACTATAAATATATAAATATATTAAAAATACAGTTAACTCTTGAAATTTAATTGATTAACGTATATAATGGAATCGTTAAGATGATTATTATAAAAAGAGGTGTATTTAATGGTATCTAAAGAAGTAGTAGTAAATAACGGAACTGGTTTACACGCTAGACCAGCAACTTTATTAGTAAAAAAAGCTTCATCTTTTAAATCTGATGTAAGCATTGAATTTAACGGAAAGAAAGCTAATGTTAAAAGCTTAATCGGTGTATTATCTTTAGGTGTAACTAAGGGAGCAACTATAACTGTTTCTGCAAACGGTGATGATGAAACTTTAGCAGCTGAAGAAATAGTAAAATTAATTGAAACTTTAGAAGATTAATTTTATTTATACTTATTAAAACTCCTATTAATTATAACAGGAGTTTTTTTATTTATGTAGAATATTTATGCTTTTATTTTTATAACATTACCTTTTACTAGAAGATATAACAAATCTAATGCGGCTAAAAAGATAAGTACATAAATTATTCTTAATATTATAGATGAACCACCAGCTAAATAATATATAAAATTCTTATTTATTAATCCTATGCTTCCCCAATTTATAGCACCTATAATCACTAGAAAAAAAGATAACTTATCAAATATATTTAGTTTGAACATAATATTTCCCCCTATCATTGATTTCTTTAATATATATTATGAACACAAATATGGAAATATGCTCATAAAAATTTTTATGGTTATAACATCAAAATTTATAATTATAAAACACTTTAAAAAGTACAGTATTTAAGTATAAAAACATATTATATATAAATACGAAAAAATATTGGAGATATATATGAATAAAGAAATTAATATTAATCTAGATACAATTATTAAATTAATTGACAAATTAATTGATAATAAAACATTATACTTAAATACTAAAGATATCGATTTTAATTGTTTAGATAATAAATATACATTTATGAATAATTTCATTAAAGAAATTAGCGGTTATAATTATATTAGTATAAGTTATGATAGCGATAAGCCCTCATATAAAAAAGCTCTAGAACAATATGCACTTATATTGAGAGATATACTAATGAAATATAGTAAAGTAAAAAATATAATTGAATCATCAACTTATAGGAAAAATGATAATATTTCATTGGTGGAAATGATTGATATTTTATTAAATTTAAAAATTGACAAGCAATATATGGATATACTTTATGAAAAAATTGAAAACAGTCATTTTACGATAGGAGATTATGGCTGGATAAAGAGTTTTATTGAGAATATAAGAGATACAAATTTAATAAAATCTTATCTAAAATATAAAAAGTTTAATAATAGTTATAAGTTTAATGACTTAAAGAATAATATTTCCTGTGATGATATTACAAATGCTCTATATAAACTAGAGTGTTTATTAAATAATGAATATGCACTAATTCCACCAATATATGAAAATGATTTTACTAAATATTTTATTAATGCTAATTTCTCTTTAAGTATAAGTGAAAACGAATTGATAAATTATATTTCAAATTTAAAAATAGACTATAATTGTGAACCTAAAAAACTTAAATGGTATCATTATTTGAATAGAAAGAAATGTACTGAGGTGAAACTGTATAATAAAGCTATAACAGATGAATATAACAATATAAAAAAAACTATGTGTAATCAATATAAAGAAAATATAGAATCACTAAACTTATACGTAAACTCTTTTGATTTTCTAAAAGATTTTCTTAATGAAAGCTATTTTAATAAAATATATAACTATATATATGATGAAAATGAAATGTATATTTTTTTGAAAAATATATTTAATACTTTATCCCTTTATAAAGAGATAATATCAATACAAAATCAAATATATACTCTTAATGATAAAGAAAGAGAGTTATTAGATCTTTGTTACGATAAAAATGATACTATTAGTAAATATACAGAAAAGCTATTTACTTTGCCAAGCATTCTAATTTTACTAAATTTCAAAATGATTGAAGAAGATAGTGCTGAAATTACAATAAAAAGAGATTTATTAGATACTTTAATTATACAATTAAATAATGATTTAGATATACTATCAAAATTAATAAATAAGAATAATTATATTTCAATTTTAAAAATAAATACTTTTGAATATATTTCTGAAATTGAAGAAAGTAGCTCTATTACAAATTATATATTAAAAACACTTGAATATGATGATTCTATAAGATATATAGATGAGTTTTTTACCAACAATTTAACATTTAATAAAAAACACGATACAACTTCTAATATGCTTAAATTTCTGAGAGAGAAAATTGAGGGGCTAGGTTATAGAGTTGTAGAAGATTATACTTTTAATTCAATTAATTTAGAGTTTGTAGTTTTTCATCCTAGTAATCCAAATCGAATTATATATATTTTTATGGATAGTTTAGTAAGTAAAACTTATGATATTATAAAAAAACTAAGTTATATAAAACAATTAAATATACCAATTATATACTGTTGGGCAGATGAATTTTTTATAAATCAAAATATTGAAACAGTAAATCTAAAAGAAAAATTGAAATATTTACTTTAATAAATTAATTGCGATTATGTATTAAATAATCATTTTGGTAAAAATTTTGTATTAATTGGAGAATCTTTTTGAATTTTTATATAATATTAATTAATAACCTATATAAATTTATTGTTTATATAGGTTATTTTGTTTTATAATTAAAATATATCTTAGAATCTGTTAAGTTGATATGAAAAAATAGCTTGATTTTTCATAGAATTGCTC
>OLNJ01001158.1_pt1 | contig 15246 bp, 16 predicted proteins | sample 1672191 | NCBI WGS metagenome assembly OLNJ01 (sample SAMEA3136657, study PRJEB25190) | human gut metagenome | biome: human gut; feature: human-associated habitat; material: faeces | place: Austria | collected 2013 | reverse complement strand
CAAATATATTCTAAGAACGGCTCAACAAATATGGAATACTTGGTCAAGTATGGACAAGATATGGCCAGGTGTAGATTTTTCAAAATATAATGTCTTATATGTTTCTATAGATGGAGAGAAGGCGTGGTTAATAAATCCAAACAATGAAATAATCAAATTTAGTGGGAAAGATTTACCGGATAAGTTTAAGGCGACAGGTGAAGAAATGAGTTTTACAAGTTCAGAAGAGACCTTGAATGGAAAGCCAACGATAAAGGTAGAGGTAAAACCAAAAATGTTTGAGGAACCATATAGTGTTAGCGAATTTAAATCATTACCGACAGGTACGAACTTATTTCCATTTACCGTTCATGAGGAATTTCATAATTATCAAGGTACCTGGAAAATTAATGATGTAAACAAAGAAGGATTATTGCAAGAAGGTGTTGAAAACTTTGAAGCTAGACAAGAAAGACTTGAAATTTTAAATTGTTTAAATAAAGCTGTATTGGACCCAGATAAAGAAACACAGTACTTAGAAGCTGCAAAATGGTGGTTTAACAAATATAAAACAGATAATGAAAAAGAGTATAATATGACTAAAAATGTAGATACTTTAGAAAGTACAGCTAGATATTTTGATATGGCAGTAAATATTAGATCAATAAAAGGAATGGATATAAGCGAAGATGAAGCTTTTAAAGTATATCAAAATATGGTAAGGGAAGATTATACATTTTCATCAGATAGATTTTTCGGACTACCAGATGAAGAATCTTATGATATAGGTGGTTTATGTGGTATTATTTTAGAGAAACAAAATAATCAAGAATGGAAGAAAGAAGCTGAAAATGGAACTCCACCATTAGAAATTCTTTTAAAAAATTATAAACAAACGCCTCAAGAGTCTTCACCTGAGGTTAAGAAAATTATAGAAGATATAAAATTAAAAAGAGATCAATTAAATAACGAAGAAGAATAAGGTATATATTTGATTAAAATAATAAGATAGTGTATTATGTATAAAACATCAATTGTTATTAAATTAGAAAGGAGAACTATATGGAAGAATTAACGTTATTACAGGAGCATATACCTAAATTATTACTTGCAGCATTAATAGGCGGAATCATCGGAATTGAACGTGGAAATAGGGGTGGGGTTATTGGATTTGGAACATTATCAACTTTAACTCTTGGATGTACGCTTTTAACAATAATATCAGCTTATGCAATTGGAACAGATGCAGATCCTTCAAGGCTTATATCTACAATAATAAGTTCTATAGGTTTCATAGGTGGTGGAGTTATTTTTACTCAAAGAAATGATAATGAAAAATCAGTTAGAGGACTAACTAGCGCATCAATAGTTTTTTGTTTAGCAGCAATAGGTATATCTATTGGACTAGGTTATTATGGAATAGCTATAGTTACAGCTATATTAATTGAATTAAATGTTTTCATCTCTAGATTTATAAAAAAAAGACGTAAAGAAAATGATGAAGATTATGAAAGTGAGTTTTAAAGGTACTTATTAATATAAAATAAGTATCTTTTTTATTTAAAATTAAAAAATAAGATTAAAATGATAAATAATTTTAAAAATACTTATAAATATAGCAAGGAAAAGTGAAAAAATATTTCTTTAATATCATAAAGCATTTATTTTTATTTAAGAAAATTTATAATTTAATAGAAATATTGTTTATAAGAAATATTAGAAAGAAGAGAGGAATATTATGAGCATAAAATTAATAGTAATGGATGTTGATGGTACATTTACAAATAGTAAAGAGATAATAACAGATAAAACTAAGTAGGATTTAACAAAAGTTCAAGAAGATGGAATCGTATTAGTTTTAGCATCAGGAAGACCAGCATCAGGATTAATGGATTTAGCTAAAGGATTAAAAATGGATGAAAATAATGGGCTTTTAGTTTCTTTTAATGGATCTAAGGTGATTAATTGTGAAACTAATGAAGTATTATTTAATGAAACTATGAGTATATAAGAATGCAAAGTAGTTCTTGAACATATGAAGAAATTTAAGGTTAAGCCTATTATTGATAAAGTAGATTATATGTATATGAATGATGTTTTTGACAATGAGATACAGTATAAGGGGAGAACTTTTAACGTAATTCAATATGAATCTCGTGGTGGGAGGTTTAAGTTATGTGAAAAGGATGATTTAGCAGAATTTGATGACTATCCATTAAATAAAATTTTAACTGCAGGTGGTCCAGAGTATTTACAAGAGTATTATAAAGAAATGATGGAGCCATTTAAAGGTACTTTAAGTTGTATGTTTACAGAAGATTTTTATTTTGAATTTACAGCAAATGGAATTGATAAGGCTAAAGCTTTAGATAGTGTATTAATAGCAAAAGGATATAAAAGAGAAGAAATGATTGCTTTTGGAGATGGACACAATGATTCTTCTATGATTAAATATTCAGGTGTTGGAGTAGCTATGGCTAATGCAGTAGAGAATTTAAAAGCTATAGCTGATGAAGTAACCTTATCTAATGATGAAGATGGTATTGCAGTATATTTGAATAAACATATGCCAGAGACTGTTTATGTTTAAGGTAAAAAGAGCTGTATTAAAGCAGCTCTTTTATTAGATATTAATACTCACAAATTTTTTTGTAGTATGATAATTTATTTTTAAGATTATTATCATAATCAGTGTCAAAATAACATGCAAATAAAATATCTAATATGTATAATGTTGAGAAAAATATTTCACAAGGTGTATGGTAGGAGTATCACGTCAGATTATTAGTTCTATTGAAACAGGATAATTTAATCCTATAGCAAAATTACTTGTTCTAGTACACTCTTTAATTTCATAATCTGGTATAGTTTTAAATTCTTCATTACAAGTACCATCAGAAGTAATATACATATCACTAGACATTCTAACTATTAAACCACTATTTTTTAAATAAAATAAAACAGGGTCAATACCACCACCATCTCCACTAGTAGTTTCTCCAATTAAAGTTGCAAAACCAGTATCCTTACAGAATATAGAAAAGGATTCTGAGGATGAATAAACGCTATTATCTACAAGTAAATAAATATTTCCATCAAATTTACAATCATTATTTCTGGGTATGGTTTTATCTATTTTTGTGAAATTAGTAAATAAATCTAATGTTTCTAAAGGCATATTTTCTCTAGCCTCATTTGGAAGCTTAGTTACTGGTTCTAAACTAAACTCCATTTTATTTAAATAATTTTTTATAATAGGACTATTATTTCTAAAAAGCATGTATCCAGTAGAAGTTATATCATTTTTTGCTAACTTAGAAACTATAGTACTCCAACAGGCATCAGAGCCACCATCATTTCCTCTAATATCTATAATTAAAGCTCTATGATTTTCTAAAGTATCTATGTAACTTTCAATAGCACTTAAATAATCTTCATCCTTTAGCATTGCTGGTATATGCATATATCCAATCTCACTATCAATAATGTCTTGAAGTATTAAGTTATCAACAGGTGAAGAATTAAGAGACTGAACTTCATTTGATGAAGTAGTGTCTAATTTTTCATATCTATCAGCAACTACATTTTTATCAAAAAAATCAAAGAAATTACTTGAGTTATAAACATCTTTAAAGTAATCGTAACTAGATTTGTTTTTAATTAAATGAGTATGTTTGTTGTTTAATTCATAAATGATAGATGAGAGAGCTCTAATAAATTCTTCATCATTTTTAGTATCTGTAACTCTCTTTATGTATTGTTCTTTTTTAGATAGCCAATCAATGTTATTAAGTCTTTTGTTCACTTCTAAATAAGGATATCCTTCTTCAATAACTTCATAAATATATTCAAAATCTTCTATTTTTTCTTTTGTATATAATTGCAGCACCTATGTGGAATTTAAGTATACCAGCAATATTAAAGGCTTATATAGATTATATAAGTATTATTGGAATAACATTTAAATATACTTCAAATGGATCAGTAGGACTTCTAAATGATAAAAAAGCTGTTCATATAGTATCTAGAGGCGGAGAATATGAAAATGCACCATATGAAATGGGAGATAGATATTTAAGAAATATATTAGGATTTTTTGGCATTAGTGATATAAGTACTATAGCAATAGAGAATGTAGATGTTGCAGGATGAGCTTATATTCAAGAAAAAGTAGAAGAAGGAATAAGAAAAGTCAGTTTACTTGCAAAAGAGTTTTAGGATTAAATAGTAATATAGATGGAGCATAAATATATTAAATTGCATAGAATCGTATCACAAGTAAGTGATATGGTTTTTTATATTGAATTCATAATAATTTTAATATTATTTAATCTATGCTAAATCTATTCATAATTTTGGTTAGATAAAATATTTGATTACAATAAAAGTTTTTGGATAAATACTTAAATATGTAGCACGATAATAATTTTGTGTATAAAATTTATAAATTAGGAGGACATCTATGGATTTTAAAAGCATTGCTAAGGAAATATTAGTAAATGTAGGTAATGAAGAAAACATAAAAGATGTAATACATTGCCATACTAGATTAAGATTTTCATTAATAAATTTTGAAAAAGTAAATAAAGATAATCTTTCAAAAATAGAAGGAGTTATAACAGTAGTAGAAAGTATGGACCAGTTACAAGTGGTAATAGGTAGCAAGGTAGATAAAGTGTACAAAGAGTTAGAAACTATGATTAATAACACTAACAAATCTACTGCAAATAATACTATAGAAAAAGGAAGTAAGTTTAATAAAGCACTTACAACTATGGCACAGATTTTTACACCTACTATATATGCACTTGCAGGATCAGGTATGATAAAGGGGATATACTATTTGAACAAACATAATATAGATATTAAGCAAAATGATACATATGTTATATTCAGTGCAGCATCAGATGCAGTATTTTATTTCTTCCCAATTATACTAGGTTATACATCAGCTAAGGTATTCAAAACACATGAAATTATATCTATGGTTCTTGGAGCAACATTATGTTATCCAGGGATAGTATCATTAATGGCAGAAGAAAGAGCTGTATCATTATTTAACATAGGAATTACAAAGGCAAGTTACACATCATCAGTAATACCTATAATAATTGCAGTATGGATGTTGTCATACTTAGAAAAGTTCCTTAAAAAAGTAATACCAGATGTTATTGAAATGATAATGGTACCAACACTTTCAATATTAATAATGGTACCAGCAACACTTTTAGTGTTCGGGCCTGTTGGAATATATCTAGGTAATGGTGTAAATTCGTTATACCAATTACTTATGAATTTTAGTCCTATACTTTGTGGTGCATTTATTGGAGGTATGTGGTGTGTATTAGTTATATTTGGTGCACACAGACCAATATTACCTATTGCTATAAATGATATAGCTCAAAATGGACGTCAAAATTTATTAGCATTTGCAGGAGCTGCAAATTTCTCACAAGCAGGAGCTGCTATGGGAGTATTTCTAAAATCAAAGAATAAATCTTTAAAAACTGTTGCATTATCAGGAAGTATAACTGCGTTATTTGGTATAACAGAACCAGCTATATATGGTGCAAACTTACGTCTTAAGAAACCTATGATATGTGCTGTTATATGTGGTGCAATAGGTGGAGGTATAATGGGATATGGAGGAGCTTTTGGTATAGCATTTGCAAACCAAGGAGTACTTACTATTCCAGTTTATGCTCAAGCCGGTATAAAAGGATTCTTAGCATATTTAATAGGTTGTTTAGTAGCATTTTTCGGATCAGCTATACTTACTTATATAGTAGGGTTTAATGATATTGAAGAAGAACAAAATGAACCTATACAGACTTTGGAGGAAGCTATATAATAATACATAAATTAGGAGGAGCAAATTATGAAAGATATATTCCCAAAAGAGTTTTTATGGGGGGCATCATCGTCAGCATTTCAAATTGAAGGTGGATGGGATGAAGATGGAAAAGGAATGACTGTTGCAGATTTTAATTCATTTAAAAAATCTGATATACAAGCAGACAGTAAGGTAGCAAGTGATTTTTATCACAACTGGAAAGAAGATATAGACCTTATGAAAGAACTAGGGTTAAAAACATATAGATTTTCTTTATCTTGGGCAAGAATCATACCTACTGGAGATGGAGAAGTAAATCAATTAGGAATAGATTTTTATAATAAAGTTATAGATTATTTAATAGAGTGTGGTATAACACCATTTGTTACTTTATATCATTTTGATTTACCTTATGCATTAGTTGAAAAGTATAATGGATGGGAAAGTAGAGCTTGTGCTTTTGCATTTGAAAGATATGCAAAAATTTGCTTTGAGAACTTTGGAGATAGAGTAAAGTATTGGCAGCCACACAATGAGCAAAATCTAATGATGCGTGTAAAGGAACGTATGAATATATATGAGACAGATACTTACGTAGTGGAAAAAATACGTGCTCAAATGGATTATCATATGTCATTAGCTCATGCACTTGCAGTTAATGCTTGCCATGATATTGTAGAAGATGGGAAGATAGGACCGTCAATATCAGCCACAGTTACTTATCCTTACTCTAACAAACCAGAGGATGTATGGGCTGCAAAGTTAAATGACAATTTTAAAACTAATTATCTATTAGATATGCACTATAATGGTGAATATCCAGCATATTACATGAAATATCTAGAGAAACTTAATATAGTACCTAGTATGCCAGAGGAAGACAAGTTAATATTAAAAAATGCAAAGATGGATTTTATAGCATTTAATTATTATCGTACGTTATGCGCTAGGCATCTTGAAGCAAATGATGAAAATCCTGTAGGTACTCGTGTAAGTGAGATTGATTATGATTTATATGGATATTTTAAGATAGAAAAAAATCCTAATTTAAAAGCTACAGAATATGGGGCACAAATTGATCCAGTAGGTATGAGGATAGCATTAAATGAATATTACAATAGATATCATCTTCCTCTTATAATTACAGAAAATGGATTAGGTACGGCTGATATTTTAACAGAAGATGAAAAGGTGCATGATGATTATAGAATAAATTATCTAAGAGATCATATAGATGCATGTAGAAAAGGGATAGAAGATGGAGTAGAGCTTATTGGGTACTGTCCATGGTCAGTTATAGATTTACTAAGCTCACATCAAGGATTTAAGAAACGTTATGGATTCGTATATATAAATAGGGAAGATCATGACTTCAAAGATTTGAGAAGAATAAAAAAGGATAGTTACTATTGGTACCAAGAGGTTATCAAATCAAATGGAGAAAATCTATAGCAAAGAGCTCACAGTTTATACTGTGAGCTTTTTATTTTAAGGAGATTTATATAAAAGACTATAAATTATAAAATGTATTAATGTATGAAATCATTTCATCTCCTAGGTTTAAATAGTAATATATGTATGTTAAGTATTCAGAATCGAAAAGCTTAGATGCTTCAAATTCGTTATTTATAAGTGCATTTAATAATGATAATTGCTGATTTAAACTCATTTGATAAGAATTTAATATAATCCTAATTTGTTCTGCAAATAATAAATCTGGCTGAGAGTCACTATATTTTTTCAAAATTTGATATGGAATTTTCTAGTGAAGATATTTCAGTTCAATAAAAGTTTATTTGTTTTTTATTTCATCTGGATTTTCTTTTGCTGTAGTTGGGCTTATATTAATAGTATTTATATTTGATCTTACTGATCCTATTTTATCAAGATATCCTACTAACTCATCTTTTACCTTTATGTTTTGAAGCATTGGAGATATTAATAATTCGTATTGCTGAGAAAAACTTGTAGAATTGCTTGTCATGATAAATAAAATTAATAATAGTGCTATTAGCATACATTTCTTTTTTATTTTTGAATTCCTTTCTAATTTGAAAATTTAAATATAGTTTATACTTATAAGGTGAAGTCTATTCAATTACAATGTGTATTTTTATAATGGTTGATATGAGATTATTTAATGTAAAATTTGACAAGTTAAGATAATTATAAAAGATTAGTATTAGTTTGATTTTTTCTTAATATTAGCTATAGACTATGAATATATATCTATTTACTTTATAATTAAAGATATTAAAAGATATGTTAAGAAATGAAACAGAGGAATTAATTTTGATTTTTAGGAGGGCATGGAGATAAAATATTATTGATATCGTAGCAAGAATTATAATAGGAGTATATCTTGTAGGATATTTAGGGATAGTAACAGGATTTACTGCAAGGAATACTTATGAAATATACAGATTAGTTTAAATAATTTTTAGGGAGGGTTTATAGATGAATATAGATAAATGTCCATTATGTGGATGCGAAGAGATAGGAGAAGGATGCTTTGAAGGTTACGGAGGATTAATAAGTTCAAAGAGTGTGCTTCCTATACCACAATCTGTAATAGCTAGTGTATGTACAGACTGTGGTTATATAATAGCAATGAGGGTTTCACAACCAGAGAAGTTTAAGAAAAAGAAAAATAAGTTCATACAATTAGTTCTTTAGAAATTGAAAGTATATAATTTAGATTCGTTAAAGAGGGGGATATAAAATGAATAACTGGGATAAATTATATAATAAGGCTAAAGAAGTCCAAAATGGTAGAGAAATTTCACCTTTTATATATGGCGGTCAAGTTTCTGCTGCTATTATTACTGATAAGGGAAATATTTATTTTGGTATTTGTGTAGATGCCACTTGTGGATTGGCAGTATGTGCAGAAAGAAATGCTATTTTTAATATGATTACAAATGGTGAAAGTAAAATAGATAAAATGGTGGCAATTACATCAGATAACAGAGTAGGTGCTCCTTGTGGTGCTTGTAGAGAATTGATGATGCAATTACATAAGGATTCTGGAGAAATAGAAGTTTTAATGAATTATGAAACTATGGAAATTAAAAAGTTAAAGGAGTTAGTGCCTGATTGGTGGGGAATAGATAGATTTAAATAATTAATGAACTCACGATTTATACTTAAAAATGACTAAACAATTAATATAAAAATAATTAATATAATGGTGTTAAATTTATAACTGTATCTTAAAGTTTTAATACAAACAATAGGATATAGTTTTTTTATTGTTTATAGAATTAAAGTATTATTGTAAAAATTAACTAGCACAACGAGTGATATTAATAAAGTATAAATTTAAGTGTAAAACTATATGTTTATGATTAATTAAAAATCTCTGGGGGTGTTTAGAAATCAAGACCCTTCAGAGGTATATTTTTATCAATTTGTTTTTATAGAATTTTTATAAATAAGTAAATTTTTTATATTAAGTGAAACTTAGTATATACTTAATACGTCTAATAAGTGAATCATAAATTGAGGGAGGAAGAAATGGGACAGTTAATTTCATTAAAAAAAGATCGGTCAACTGTTGCTTCTAGTAATAAAAATATAATAAAGAAAGCTGTAAAATGTGATAAGGATGCTATTTCAACTCTAATTGATGAATACAAAGAATACCTATACAAAACAGCTTTTTTATATGTAAAAAATGAACATGAAGCAATAGAAATTTGCCAAGAAACAGTATATAAGGCGATTATAAATATACATAAATTAAGAGAAGTAAAATATTTTAAAACATGGATTACGAGAATACTTATAAATAATATTAATGACATGAATAGAAGTAAAAGTAAATTTGTAGATAATTTTGAGCAAATTGAACTAATTGAAGATATAACTTATGAAAATTTAGAAGAAAAGATAGATTTATACAATGCAATAGATATATTAGATGAAAAATTTAAAACTCCAATAATACTTCAGTATTTTCATGATATGACTATAAAAGAGATAGCTGAAATACTTGAAAGTAATGAAAATACCATAAAGACCTACATAAGAAGGGGCAAAGAAAGATTATATAAGATATTAAAGGAGGGAAATTAATTGAGTAAATTAGATAATATAAAAATTCCAGAGAGCTTAGATAAGGCTATTAATATGTCTATTGATAAAGCATTGAATGATAAAAAGAAAATTAATTTACATAAAAGAAAAAGGCTTGTAGCAGGAATATCAGGGTTATTTATTTTAGGTGGTCTAATTTTCACTAGCGAGACTACTTGGGCTTATATAGATGGTATATCAAGAAAAATAGAAGAGCATTTTGGAAAAAATAATAATGAATTTGAGAAATATAAATTTGAAGGAGACTTAGTTTCTGAATATAATGGACTAAAATTTAGCATAGGTGAGCTAATGTTAGATGATAGACAATTAATAATTAGTATGAGTGCAGAGTATTCAAAACCTAAATGGTTTTTTAAAGAGGTAGTTCCAGAGTATCCAACGGTTACTATTGGTGACTTTGTATTTGCAGGTCAAGCTTGTTATTATGATACAGAAAAAGTAGCAGGAGAAAAGAAGATTAATATAATATATAAAATGAGTTTAACTTCTATTGATACAGATGGTGATGGTTGTAGTGATACAAACTTTGAATTATTAGATAATATTAATAAGAATGAAGAATATGACTTAAATATTAGATTTGATAAATTAAAATCTGGGGATGAGGGAAAATGGGAGTTTAATGCAAAGTTTAATGCATCTAATATTATTGATAATACTAAGGTTTATAAAGTAGATAAGAAAATTAAAATAGATAGAAAAGAGTACAAAGGAGAGCTTGTAATAGAAGAAGTTAGAATATCACCATTTTCTATTAAGGTTAAGTATAACTATGATTTATATGAAAAAATCCCTGTAAAAGATAGAAGAGAGCCATCAATAAGAGTAAAAGATCAAAAAGGGAATGAATTAGAATTCGGACCTGGAGAGGGTGGAGAATTAGTAAATAAAAGATGGTACATAGTAAATGAATGGTGGCTAAAGGGTAATGAAAGTAAAATTACTGTAGTACCTGTATCTTATAGTTATGATGATAAACCAACTACATATGAAGATGGTATTGTGGAAATTGATTTGAAGTAGTTATTTAGAGAGTAGGAACATAAATCAAAAAATTCTAATTCACAAACTTGAATTAGAATTTTTTTGTTATCACTTAATATACTTAACCTAGCTATTTTGTAAGTATTCAATAGCATATTGAGTATAAAGTCTTGTTCCTATTTCTAATGCATCTTCATCTATGTCGAAGTGTCCGTTATGGTGAGGATAGCATGCATTTTTTTCCTCATTTCTGCATCCAACAAATGCTAGAGCTCCTGGAGCTAGTTCCATAAAGTGTGAGAAGTCTTCGCCACCAGTTACTTTTTCAAATTTAAGTATCCCTTCTTTTCCTAGGAAATCTTCTACGACTTTCTCAGAAATAGCTGAACATTTAGGATCATTTATTACTGGGGCAGTTACAAATTGAAAGTCAAGTGAAGCTTGAGCTCTATAAGTTTTTGCAGTATTTTCTACGACTCTACCAATTATTTCTGGAAGTTGTTTTCTAAGTTCTGGATTAAAACTTCTTGTAGTACCTTCTATATATCCGTTTTCTGCGATTACATTAAATCTACTGCCTGAGTTTAACATACCTACTGTTACAACCAATGAGTCATTAGGATGTATTTCTCTACTTACAATACTTTGTAAATTCATTACTATAGCTGAACTTACTAAGACAGCATCTACGCATTGTTGTGGAGCAGATCCATGTCCACCTTTACCTTTAACTTCTATTTTGAACCAGTCAGCACCAGCCATTCTAGGTCCTTCTTCTACAGAAACTTTTCCTGTTTCTATATCTGCCCATAAATGTATGCCAAATATAGAATCTACACCTTCCATTGCGCCATCATTTATCATAGCATGAGCACCTTGAGCTGTTTCTTCAGCAGGTTGGAAGAATAATTTTACAGTACCATGTATTTCATCTCTTAATTCATTTAAAACTTTTGCTGCTCCAATCAACATAGCAGTGTGTCCATCATGTCCACAAGCATGCATCATTCCACTAACTTGAGATTTATATTCCACTGTATTTAATTCTTGAACAGATAGGGCATCCATATCTCCTCTTAGAGCAACTGTTTTTCCAGGATGATTTCCTTTTATAGTAGCTATGACACCAGTTGTTGCACATTCTCTGTACTCAACACCAATTTTTTCTAGTTCTTCTTTAATTCTTCTTGATGTATTAAATTCCTTAAGACTAGATTCAGGTTTAGAGTGGAATTCTCTTCTTAAATCTATAACATAGTCTTTCACATCATCTATATTTTTTTTACTAATTCATTTACTATCATTTTTTCTCCCCCAATATGTTTATATATTTTAAAGAACTATACCAGTCAGATATAGTTCTTTAAGCAAAATTAATTATTAAAACTTAGCGTAATAATTTAATTACATATGGTAATAAATTCCGCCACCTGGCCCTAGTGGAATATTAAATACCATGAATATAATTAATAATATTATCCATGCTAAGCCAAATATTAATGAGTAAGGCATCATACTAGCCATTATAGTACCTATGCCCATATTCTTATCATATTTTTTAGCAAAGGCTAATAGAACAGGGAAGTAAGTAAATATTGGGCTTAACGGATTTGTTATAGAGTCACCTATACGATAAGCCATTTGAGTTAAAGCTGGGTCATATCCTAATAATAAGAACATAGGAACGAATATTGGAGCCATAACCGCCCATTTTGCTGAACAACTTCCAACAAATAAATTTATGAATGCAGCAAATAAAACGAATGCTACTAATAATCCAGGTCCTGTAAGTCCTATATCACTTAACCATTCAGCACCTTTTATTGATAAAAGAGAACTCATATTAGATGAATTGAATAAAGCTAAGAATTGACCAGCAGCAAATGCTAATACTATATAAGAACCCATGCCAGCCATTGAATCATATAAAAGAGAAGCTACATCTTTATCATTTTTTATTTTTTTAGTCATAATACCGTAAGTTAATCCAGGTACAAAGAATAAGATCGTGATTATTGGAACCATGCCTGTCATAAGTGGAGCACTAGCAGCTAATAAAGAACCAGTTTCTTTGTCTTTCATAAAGGCGTTAGGTCCTATAGATAAAGCAACAAGTACGATTACACATATTAAAAATCCTAAGCCAGCATATTTCATAGCTTTTTTCTCTAATGGAGCAGCTTCTGATGTTTCTCCATTATCTATAATTGTATAATCAGTTCCTTCAAAACGAGGAGCTAAATATTTTTCTGTAACAAATGTACCAAGAGCTGTTAATAAAAAAGTAGATACTATTAAGAAGTACCAGTTCATAGCAGGTGTTCCTACATAGTTTGGATCAACTATTTGTGCTGCTGGAATAGTGAACCCTGCTACAAGTACGTCTAGCATATTTATCATTAAGTTAGCAGAGAACCCTGCTGCAACACCAGCGTATCCGGCAAATAATCCAACAAGTGGATGTCTACCAACACCTAAAAATACTAAAGCAGCAAGTGGTGGAAGTACAACGAAACCAGCATCAGCAACTGCATTTGCTAATATACCGACGAATATTATAGTTGCAGTTAATAATTTTTTTGGAACTTTAGTAACTGTAGTTTTCATTACAGTTTCCATAAGGCCAGATCTTTCAGCTAAACCAGCACCAAGCATAGTAACAAGTACTAGACCAAGTGGAGCAAAGCTCGTAAAGTTTGTAACTACATTTCCTAAGAATAATTGCAATTGTTCCTTACTTAATAAATTTACACCTGTAACAACTAAGTTTTTACCAGTTGCCTCATCAATTTGCCCAGGATGAACAGCTGTAACACCTGATTTTGAAACGATGTAAGATAAAACCAAAACTACAAACCATAAGATTACAAAAATTGTAACTGGGTCAGGAAGCTTATTACCAATACGCTCGACAACATTTAAGAAACGCATTAATAAGCCTTGTTTTTCATTCTTTTTAGTTTTTGCATTACCCAAGCGAATCACCCCTTATTAAATTTAAAATCCCCCTAATTAAAACCTAATTCAAATAGTCTAAAGCTATTTGACATAAACTTTTACATAATACTTTCATATTCTCATCATCCCAAGCAAATTTTGAGTTATGATGAAGAATAGGATTTTTTTCATCTTCCGCAATTCCTACAAATACAAATGTAGCAGGAACATTTTTTGCAAGATAAGCGAAATCTTCACCTCCCATTGATGGTTCTTTTAATTCAAATACATTTTTATCACCAATAACTTTAGCTATAGATGAAGTTGCTAAATCAGTCATATCATTGTCGTTTATTAATGGTGGGAATTGTCTAATGTATTCATATTCGTACGTTGCACCTTGACAAGTAGTGATTCCTTTTACTATATCTTCTATAGTTTTTTCAGCAAAAAGTCTAGTTTCTTCGTCGAAAGTTCTAACAGTACCACCAACTATTGCCTCAGTAGGTATAGCATTGTGACAATCAAGATTTCCAGCTTTTAAATGACAACAAGATATAACAAGTGGGATTACTGGATTGTTTTTTCTACTTACAATAGTTTGAAGCGTATTTACTATTTGACATAAAATAGGGATAGGGTCTATAGAATTTTGAGGAACTCCACCATGGCCACCTTTACCAATTACTTTTATATTGAAAATATCAGGTGATGCCATCATAGGACCATGTTTTACACCAACAGTTCCTGTTTTTAGTCCTCCCCATAAATGTCCACCAATAGCAGCATCTACCTTAGGATTTTCTAAGATTCTTTCTTCAATCATAGGAAGAGCTCCACCTGTGATTTCTTCATCTGGTTGGAACATTAATTTTACATTACCATGTAATTCATCTTTAAGTTCATTTAAAATCATAGCAGCTCTAAGCAGTGAAGCAGTGTGACCATCATGACCACAAGCATGCATGACACCAGGAACTTGTGATTTAAATTCAACGTCAGTTTCTTCATTTACTCTAAGAGCGTCCATATCAGCTCTAAGCAAAATCGTCTTTCCAGGGTATTTACCTTTTATTAAGCCAATAACACCTGTTTTGGCAACATTAGTTTGAACTTCTATGCCTAAATTGTTAAGCGTATCAGCTACTAACTTAGATGTTTTAAATTCTGCATATCCAACTTCAGGATTTCTATGTAGCTCATGTCTAATATCAACGATATTAGAATAATACTTTTCACAGAGTTCATTAATTTTATTTACCATAATATTCCCCCTTTTTATTGATGTGATTATCGAAATGATAGTGTGTGTTTTAATAATGATAGCACCGAAAATAGATAAATGCCACAATCATTTTGAATTTTCTGTAAAATAAAAAGTGATAAACGTTTGCCATGGCAATTTAAAAAAA
>OLNJ01001157.1_pt1 | contig 15301 bp, 17 predicted proteins | sample 1672191 | NCBI WGS metagenome assembly OLNJ01 (sample SAMEA3136657, study PRJEB25190) | human gut metagenome | biome: human gut; feature: human-associated habitat; material: faeces | place: Austria | collected 2013 | reverse complement strand
AATACTCCAGCCTTCCAAGCTGGAAAGGTGGGTTCGATTCCCACTACCCGCTCCAAATAAAAGGTAACTGTGAATTCAGTTATCTTTTTTTATTTTAAATATTATTTGTATAAACGAAGAAAAAACCTTAGGCACAAGTTTTATAACTCAATGCCTAAGGCTTTTTTTATCCTAATAAGGACAGATTAATTTAGTTAAGTTATTATTAAATTTTTTATAGAGCTAAATATTTATTTTATAGAAAGAAGCATTTCTATAAAAAGCTAAGCATTATATTACCAGAACCCAAATAAAAGTATTAGTGGGATTAAACCCCAACCGCCACCGAAACCGCAACCGAAGCCGTTACCCCAGCCACCACAGCCGTAGCAGTTATTACCCCAGCCACCACATCTATTGCCACAACCACCGCAACAGTTATTACGTCCATAATTACAACAACCTCTGTTATACATAACGTCATCTCCTATCATTTGTTTTTACAATATATACTATTCAAGAGATCAACTTATGTTGTCTAATAAAGTAAAATTATTATTTATTATGTATGATTAAAGAATAATAAAACTGATATTTAACATTTGGTGTTGGTATAAACTTAATATTGTAATAAACAGTTCTTAATTTAAAGCTAGTCCACAATTTATACAGCTTTACTTAAGCTTATTATAGGTAGCTTTAAGCCAAGGTTTAGTAATTTTTGAACAACTTTATTAAATAAATAGATAATCTTAGTAGGGATTATTGATACTTTTATGATAGGCATCAATATCCATATAGGTATAAGTAAAAGTATTAATAATAAAATAAAGTGAGAAGATACAGCTAACATATCTTTTAATAGAGTTCTTACTTTTGAGCTTAAATCTCTACATAATTCAAAGCTATACAGAATCATTCCAATTAACATAGGTATCAAATAATAGCTTATTCTATATAGAAGTATTAATAAAAGTACTTGTTCTGAAGGAACACCATAATTACCAAGTCCAAGTAATAAAGCTAAATCAAATGTTCCTATACCGCCAGGAGTCATACTAATCACAGCAACTATAATTGCTGATACATAAACTGATAAGAAATCTAAAGGATTGATAGATATATTAAGTATAAACATTAACCCGTATATAAGTATAATGGTAGTTATCCATTCAGAGACAGATATTAAACATATATTAATTGAAAATAAGAATTCGCCAGAATCCTTTGTTTTTAAGTATTTACGAATTAATATAGTTAAAACAACTGGAATATAAAGCGATATTATAAAAGCCGCAATATTTGTAAAACCTGAAAAGTTACCTTTTAATATATTTGAAATAGAAAAAACAAAACATACCATAGCAAAGCCACTAAGGTTAAATAGTACTATCTTTGATAATATTTTTGTAAGCTTCTTTTTATCATCAGTATATTTTGAGTAAAAATGACTCTTAAGTATTAAAGCTGTACTACCACCAAGACCAACGACATTGGCTATAGAGCTGGCAATCCACGAGTATTTGTATAGTTGAGTTAACTTAAGATTTATATTCACTCGTTTTCTTAATAATAAATCATAAAAAGATAATGGTAGGTAGGAAATTAAGCCTAGAACTAAAACTATTAATAATTTACTAAGAGTTAACTCGTCTGCATAAATATAAAATAAGTTCATATCAATTGTTGTTAACATTGAATAGAATTCTTTTAAAGCTATAAATAAAATTATAGATATTAGTAAAATTTGAAATATCTTTTTGTAAGATGATTTTATTTTCACAATATCCCCTCCTTGTAAATAACATAAAATTATGTTTTTATTCATAATAATACCATACCATTAAAGAAAAGTTAACAAAAAATTTAAAATTAGTAGTTAAATGTAATAGCAAAATTGATTACAATATGAGCAATAAAAGATAAATATAATTCTATATTTCTTTATATTCACATTTTTGTTACACTTAGTAATATAAAAGTTTTTAGAGATATGTGATAAGGAGATATATATGAAAATAGTTAATAAATTAAGAACCATTATGAAAAATAATAATATAGATCATTATATTATAACTAGTAATGATCCACATCAAAGTGAGTATGTAGCAGATTATTATAAGGGAAGAGCTTATATTTCAGGATTTACAGGTTCAGCTGGAACTCTTTTAGTATCTTCTGATAAGGCTAAATTATGGACAGATGGTAGATACTTTATTCAAGCTGAAAATGAACTTAAAGGTTCAGGAATAGAATTAATGAAGATTGCCACAGCGGGATATCCTACTTTAGAAGAATATATCAAGGAAAATGTTAAAGAAAATGAAACTTTAGGTATTTGCGGAAATTGTTATGCAGCAAGTGCATATAAGAAGTTATTAGAGATAGCAGAAGAGAATAATTTTAAAATAAACTTAGAACATGATTTATTAAATCATGTATGGAATGACAGACCAGAATTACCTAAGGAGAAGATATTTTTACATAATGTAATGTTCAGTGGGGAAAGTGCAAGAGAAAAAATATTAAGAATAAGAAAGAGGATGTCTGAGTTAAAAGCTGATAACTTTATTTTATCATCTCTTGATGATATAGCATGGACTTTTAACATAAGAGGAAATGATGTGAAGTTTAATCCTGTTGCTCTAGCTTATGCTTTAATATCTCAAGATGTAGCTACATTATATATTGATAAGAAAAAGGTTACAGATGAAATAATCCGTAATTTAAATTATGAAGGCGTGAAGATTAAGAATTATGACGATATATTCGAAGATGTTAGAAATATAAAAACATCAGTATTTATTGACTTATTAAAGACAAATGCAGAGATATATAATGCTATTTCTAAAGAGGTTAAAGTAATAGAAGGAACAAATATAACTACAGAATTAAAAGCTATAAAAAATTACGTAGAGCTAGCAAGCTTAGATAACTGTCAGGTTAGAGATGGTGTTGCTATGGTTAGATTCATAAAATGGCTAAAAGAGAGTGTAGGTAAAATAGAGGTTACAGAACTAAGTGCTACTGAAAAATTATCTAACCTTAGAGCAGAAGGAATAAATGCAAAAGGAGACAGCTTTGGAACTATAGCTGGATATAAAGACCATGCAGCTATGATGCATTACTCAGCCAATGAGGAAAGTGATTATGAAATAAAAGAAGAAGGATTATTCCTTGTAGATTCAGGTGGACAATACTTAGATGGAACTACAGATATAACAAGAACTTTTGTTATGGGAGACTTAACAGAAGAGGAAAAGATAGATTATAAATTAGTGCTAAAAGGTCATATAGACTTAAGTATGGCTAAATTCTTAAAAGGCACAACAGGGATGCATTTAGATATTTTAGCTAGGGCAGCACTATGGAAACATGGAATAGATTATAAGTGCGGAACAGGCCATGGGGTAGGATTCTTCCTTAGTGTACACGAAGGACCACAAGGAATCAGACCTTCAGGAAATACAGTAGTCCTTGAACCAGGAATGATATTAACTAATGAACCTGGAGTTTACAAGGAAGGGAAGCATGGAATAAGAATTGAAAATACATTAGTAGTAATTAAAGATGAAGCCAATGAGTTTGGAGATTTTTATAGCTTTAAAACAATATCATACTGTCCAATAGATTTAGGAGCTGTTATCAAAGATATGCTTACTAAGGATGAGATAAATTGGCTTAATAATTATCACGAAACAGTTTATATCAAGTTAGCACCATTTTTAAATGATGAAGAAAAAGCATTCTTAAAGGAAATAACTAGAGAGATATAATGAAAAAGTAATACTAATTATAAAAAAGTTCTGCCATTGAAGGTAGAACTTTTTCTTTCTCTTGGCTCAATAAATTGATTATTGATAATTAAATTAAGAATTTTTCTTAATATAAATTTTTAAAGCTTTTATTATAAGTATTAAAATGTATATGCCTAAACCTGCAATAGCTAAATACAAAGCAATATTAAAATACCCCAAAAAGATTACTGGTACTAATGGCTCCATAAAATCTCCCCCTTTTAGTTTATAAATTTAATGAACTTAAGTTTAACATTGCTTATTAAATTGCTTATTGATTTTATAATTTGACTTTATAATAAACCAAAGTACTCCTGTTGGTATTATATTTACTAATAAAGTTAACCATGTATTAAATGGAGAGTTGGTTATTAAATTATATAGGTATGGTAAAATTGCTAATAAAAAATATAAACTAGCTATTACTATGATGTCTTTAAATTTACTCTTCATTTTAGAATAATATTTTGAAATAAAAAATGTAGATATTACGGCTATAAACATAACTCCGAAAGCACCTATATCACCTATTGAAGACTCAATACTTATCCCTCTAATTAATGCTAATACTATCCCAGATAATGAGAATAACACCATACAAACTATTGTAGAAACAAATTCATGTTTGTTCTCTTCTATTAATTTTATCTTTTTCTTTTTAGATGGTTTTGCTAATAGATATGAAAATAATAATGTTTGAATAAGGATTTCTGGTGCTCCTTTTAAATGAAACTCTAATGGCAACTTAGTATACACTATACCTTCTATTGAAAATGGCGCAGGCCCCGGTGTGTTTATTATTCCTATTATACTTAATATAGCCCATAATTTTAACCAACCATATTTTTTACCAATAAAGGTATCTTTAAATAATAGTAATACTGCTCCAAATAATATTCCTCGAATAACTTGCACTAAAGGTCCTAATAAGGTACTTAAACCTCCAACCTCTCTCATAAATCCATTTACTCCATCCATAGTAAATAAACTATTATAATTAAATACTACAGAAAATATTATTCCTCATAAAATATAAGTTAGAATATGTATACCTGTTGTTTTTAGGATAAACTTTAGATTGTTGTTCATACATTCTCCCCCTTTTTTGATGTTATATTTTAATACATAAAATAATACAAATATGAACTTAGTAGTTAATATTATATTAACATAATTATCCAATATGTTGTACTGTAAATTCTATATTTTGGGTATTGGATATAAAAATAGCGCTATAATGAGTAAAAATCATTATAACGCTATAATTAAGCTAGTCTTTAGATAATATTATTTCTTCTTTAGCCACTTTAAGGCATTCTTTAATTTGATTGGGTTTCCGTATCTTAAAGTTGCAAGTCTGTAGATTTTAATTGCTCCCCATGCAACTGTTATAGTAGATAATACTAATATAACAAATGAAATTATTATTTCTATAGTAGATACAGTACCCATAGCTATACGTATAAGCATAGTCATAGATGAACTAAATGGAACGAAGGAAGCTATTTTTACGATTAAGCTGTCAGCATTACCCATCATTCCGAACATACTTATAAAGAATACTATAACAAATATCATAGTAATAGAGCCGATACTTGAGCTTATATCTTCTGTTTTAGAAACTAAAGCACCTAAAGCACCAAAGATAAAGCAGTAGAATAGGTAACCAACTCCTCCGAAGAATGCAAAGGCAAGCAAGATATCGCTAGGCATTTTAAGCACGCCATCTAGCATACCGTTCCAAGCATCTCTATTTATAGCATAAGTTACAACTCCTGCTGATAACATTACTCCAACTTGTATAACACTAGCAAGTGTTGCTGCAATTACTTTACCTAATATAAGGCTAGTACTACTTGTGCTTGTAACTAATACTTCAATAGCTCTAGAGCTTTTTTCTGATGTAACAGAAACTGCTACAAGCTGACCATAAAGAATTGTCATCATATAAATTACAAAGACAAGTATATAAACATATCCAAAGTTACCTGCACCATCTTTACCTAAAACAGTAGTTTCCGATGTTATTGGCAGATTAACTATTGTTTCAAGCTCAAGGTAATCTATACCTTCCTTTTCTGCATACTCTTTACGATTTATAGCAGCAAGAGCAGAGTGGAAAGTCATTTGGCTCATGTCAGCAAAGTTTGAGTTTTCAACTAAGTAATAATATTTAACTGCGCTTTCTACAACGAAACCAGCTTTTGCAGAACCATCTTTAACAAGTTTTTCAGCATCCTCTTCACTAGTTACTTTTTCAAAATTTGCATTAGGGAAGTAGCTTTTAATAAGCTCAAAGTTATCATCAGCTATAAGTCCGCTTTTATCAAATATTACGTAATTAACATTTTCCTCATCACTATCTGAGTCAATAACACCTGAATCTCCACCTTGGTTTTCTTCTACAGTAGCATTATTTTTAGAAAGTCCAGGTATAAGGCCTGATAAATCAAATAAAGAAGGCAGTGATAATCCAATAATTAATATTGCAGAAATAAGTATAGTTGTTATCATATAACCTTTATTTTTAAAGTAGTTAGTTAATTCAAAGCTTAAAACATTAAGAAATTTTTTCATTATTCATCACCTGCCTTTAATACGAATATGTCTGTTAATGTAGGCTCATATTCTGCAAATTTTTCAATATCTATATCAGTAGTTAGTATTTTTTCAAGTAGGTCATTTTTACTCTTGCCATCACATAATTCAAGTACTATAAAGCTTTTCTTAGTTTCATATACTTTAACTATGTCAGCAAAGTTTTCAGCAGCAAAATTGCTAAGCTCTTCTAAAGACATATTATTAGCACTTAATATAAGTCTGTTTTTACCAAAATCCTTTTTAATATTTTTTAGATTACCACTTAAAACAATTTCCCCTTTATTGATAATAGCAATCTCATCACAGAATTCTTCAACATAGCTCATTTGATGGCTTGAGAATATTACAAGTTTATTTTCTGCAATAAGCTCATTTACAACATCCTTAAGAATTTGAGAATTAACAGGGTCAAGACCGCTAAATGGCTCGTCTAATATTACTATGTCTGGATTACATACAAGAGTCTGAGCAAGTTGAACCTTTTGCTGATTACCTTTAGATAAGGTTTCAAGCTTTCTATTTTCATATTCAGAAACCCCAAGTCTATTAAGCCATTTTAGAGCACTTTCCTTTGCTTCCTTCTTAGTCATGCCACGTAAAGTAGCAAGGTACACTATTTGTTCCATAACTTTTTTCTTTGGATATAGGCCTCTTTCTTCTGGCAGATAACCAATTTGAAAATCTTTTGGGTTGAAGTTTCTACCATCCATAAGTATTTCACCAGAGTTTGCTTTAAATACATCCATTAAAATACGTATAGTGGTAGTTTTACCTGCTCCATTTCTTCCTAAGAGTCCTAGTGCTTTTCCACTTTCTACTGAAAATGAAATTCCATGAAGAACTTCATTATCTTCAAAAGTTTTTCGTAGTTCTTTTACTTCTAGTTTCATTATTAACCCCCTGAAACATTTTATAATGCTTTAATTTAAAATATAATATAGTAAATTGCAACCTATTATAATGGTATTAAATACTATTTGCAATATGTTTTAGAAAATTTTGTTATAATTATTTTACCAAATAAATACAAAAAATTAAATTAAGAAAAGATTAAGTTTGATAAATGAACAAAAAAATCAAATAAATGCATATAAAAATTCTTTATAATACGAAATTTATCAACATAATGTTATAATTAATAAAAGTATAAGCAATAATTATAAGTAGTCGGATATTGGAGGAACTAATGATGGATAAGAAAAAAGTTATTATAGTGGGAGCAGGGCCTGCAGGAATAATGGCAGCGTTAAATGCAGCTAAGAATAATGATGTTATATTAATAGAAAGAAACAATGAAATAGGTAAAAAGCTTAAGTTAACTGGTGGAGGAAGATGCAATATTACAAATAAAAGAGATATTGAAGAGTTCTTTAATAGAGTAGTAAATAATAGTAAGTTTTTATATAGTTCATTTTATAACTTTACTAATGAAGATCTTTTAGCTTATCTTGATGAATGTAACTTTGAATATAAGGTAGAGTACGATAATCATAATAAAGTATATACAGGTAGTGACAAGGCAGAAGATTTTATAGAATTATTAAAAAATAACTTAGCTAAAGCTAAAGTTAAGATTTTATACAATAAACAGGTTACCGATTTAATAGTAGAGGACAGCATTATTAAAGGTGTAGTAACTGATGATAATAATAAAATATATGGAGATAAAGTAATAATAACTACAGGTGGAAAGAGCTTTCCAGTGACAGGGTCAGATGGAAGCATGTTTGAGGTTTTAGAAAGACATGGACATAAGATTAATCAATTATATCCAGCTTTAGTTCCTCTTGTAATAAAAGAGGAATTTGTAAAAAGACTTCAAGGTATTTCAATGAAAGATGTAGTATTTAGAGCTAAGGTTAAGAAGAAAAAGATTGAAGTAACAGGGGATATGATATTTACTCATTTTGGTATATCAGGACCAGGAGTATTAATACTTTCATCATATATAAATAAAGCTTTAGAAAATGGAGAAATAGAAGTTACATTAGATTTCTTAAAAGATAAGAGTAAGGAAGAGATATCAGCCTTAATAAGAAGTAACCCTAATAAGACAGTATTAAATAATATGAAAGGTTTATTAACTCAAAGCTTCTTAAAGGAGATTATAGAAAACTTAGGCTTAACTACTACTAAAGCAGCAGAGCTTAAAAAAGCAGATGAAATGAAACTTATAGAATTTATAAAAGAAATGAAGCTTACAGTGAGAGAAACTTTATCAATAAAGGCTGCACAAGTAACTTCAGGAGGGGTAGCAGTTAAGGAAATAGATGCTTCAACTATGGAATCTAAGCTTATTCAAGGCTTATACTTTGCAGGAGAAGTAATAGACGTTGATGCAGAAACAGGTGGATTTAATCTTCAGATTGCATTTTCAACTGGAACTTTAGCAGGAAGTGATTATTAAGAGTTAATCGGTAGAGGAGGGAGCTGAAATAAACAGCCCCCTTATTTTTTTGAGTTATCTGTCTTTATATAATTTAATTTATAATTTTATAGATATAAAATACGGATATTTATTAGAGAAAATTATAACCTATTAAAACTAACAAATTATAGGTTATTTATATTAACATATATCATTTTTAGGGTAATATACTTTAGAACCGTTTTGTGTTATATGGTCTTGAACATTCATTAAAGCCTCCCCAAATCTTTGGAAGTGAACAATTTCCCTTTGTCTTAGAAATCTTAAAATTTCTTTAATTTCTTCTTCATCAGTTAAATTAATTAACCATTCATAAGTTGCTCTTGCTTTTTGCTCAGCAGCCATATCTTCATGAAGGTCTGCTACTACATCATCCTTGGCTTGAATATAAGTTGCAGTCCAAGGGTTACCTTGAGCATCAGCATAATATAAAGCTCTTCCATGGTCTACATAGTGTCCACCAAGTCCAGCATCTTCTAGTTCAGCTAGTGTAGCATTAGACATTAATTGATAAATCATAGTAGCAATCATTTCAACGTGAGCCATTTCTTCAGTACCTATATCAGTTAGTAGTGCTTTAGATTTATTAGTAGGCATTGTATAACGTTGATTTAAATATCTAAGGGCTGCACTTAACTCTCCATCAGGACCACCGTATTGAGACATAAGATATTTAGCCATTTTTAAGTCTTTAGACTGTAGGTTTATTGGATATTCTAAAGTTTTTACATAATACCACATTCAATTATTCCTCCTTTGTTAATTTTCCCATGGCCATTGGCAGTTTACCCAAGCTTTAGGATTTTCATATGAAGCTGAGCCAAAGTTGGTTAATGGACCGTATTGTTTCTCATATTTGCGAACTAGTTCATCTAATTTTGCAGATATATTTCTATAGTCTTCTGTAGCTTCTGTGTTATTTGGAAAATTATCTAAATATAAATTTAGTTCAACAGCATAAAAGATATATTTCATAATTTCAACTAATAATGGATTTTCACTCATAATTAATCACCTCACTTTTTATTCAGTTTCAGTATATGGACGGATAAGGTCCCTGAAAATTGTTCCTGATTTTATAGCAGCAGTAAGTGAAAGTAGATTTTCATATTTTTGAGGCACGATATAAGCTCTTCCATATTCAAGTCTCTTTAGTGGATTGGCTTTTTTTTCTTCAGTATTCATAAAAATCAATCTCCTTTTGTAAAATTTATAATATATAATATGAAAAAAGAAAAAATGTGTTACATAAAGATATAAAAAGGAGCTGACTTAGCAGCTCCTTTTTGCATATATTAACAATTATCTTATATAGTCGTCTGCAGTTACTATAGTTCTTTTTTCGCAGCAGTAATTTGGATTTGATGAGAAGTGATCTTGTACATTCATTAAGGCTTCACCAAATCTTTGGAAGTGCACAACTTCCCTTTCTCTTAAAAATCTTAATATCTCTTTAATCTCTTGGTCATCAGTTAAGTTAATCAGCCACTCATATGTTGCTCTTGCCTTTTGTTCAGCAGCCATATCCTCGTATAAATCAGCAACTACATCATCTTTAGCTTGAATATAAGTTGCAGTCCAAGGGTTACCAGTTGCATCAGTATAGAATAAAGCTCTTCCATGGTCTGTATAATGACCACCAAGACCAGCCTCTACTAATTCATCTAGTGTAGCATTTGACATTAATTGATATACCATAGTTCCTATCATTTCAACGTGAGCCATTTCTTCTGTACCAATGTCAGTTAATAAGGCTTTTGCTTTACAAGTTGGCATTGTAAAACGTTGATTTAAATATCTAAGGGCAGCGCTTAATTCACCATCAGGTCCACCATATTGAGAAACAAGAAATTTAGCCATTTTAAGATCTTTTGATTTTAAATTTATTGGATATTCCAATGTTTTAACGTAATACCACATTAATATATTCTCCTCCTATTTATTTTCCCAAGGCCAAGGACATGATGTCCATTTTTCAGGGTCTTCTATAGAAGAAGAACCAAAGTTAGTCAATGGCCCATAAGTTTCTTCGTATTGACGAATTAAACAATCAAGTTTTTCAGAAATCATTTTATAATCTTTTGTGGCTTTTGAGTTTTCAGGGAAGTTATCTAAATATAAATTAAGATCTACAGCATAAAACATGTATTTCATAATATCTATTACTAATGGATTGTCGTACATAATATTCACCTCTCTATTTCTTTACTGTTTCAGTTTCTTCATATGAGCTACGAAGATCTCTAAATATTGTACCTAGCTTAAAAGCTTCAGTAGTTGAGAGTAAATTTTCATATTTTTGAAGTGCTATACATGCTTTTGCATATTCATTATTAGTTAAATTTGGGTCTTTAATTTTCATTTTTTTACTAAACCTTCCTTAATGAATTTATATATACTATATCTTATACAAAATATGAGAAAGTGTGGCATAAATGGAGGAAAAATATCGAAAATATATAATTTTTTAGAGTTTTTTAGTAAAAGCAATATATATTCTTGTAACTGAATGAAAATAAATAGAGATACTTGCTAATAATAGTTAATATAAAATGTTTTAAATTATATCAAGTTAACTTATGAGGAGAAAAAGATATGTTTAAAGGGATTAATACGTATAGTATGTTGAAAAATGGAACAATAGCAGTACTTACTATGTTTGGAGTTGGAATTCTTTTTGGTGAAAAGAATATAATGCTTGCTTTTCCTATAGCTTTAACATCAGCGGTACTTGGGAGACAAAATTTTAAGGTAAAGACTTTTAATAAAACAATTAGGATAATATTAATGGATTTAATTATTGTAACATTAGCTTATATTTCAAGATTAAATATATTTATAGGAATTTTTATAAATTTTATAAGTATATTTTTAATTATGTACACTATAACAAGTCCATATGACCCAACATTTTATAAGCCTTTTATTATGTTGTATGCATTTACACAATATGCATGGGTACCTCTAAATAAAATGCCAGCAAGATATTTATCAGTAATATTTGGAGTTTTGGTTATAGTAATATGTAATAAAATAGTTAATGAAATAAATGAAAAAAGCCTTTTAGGAAAGAGCATATATAAGGCGCTAAGCTTAATATCAGAAGGCTTAAAAGATATATTAGAAGGTAACTATACTAAAAAGAAAGAGCTAGAGTGTACAAATATTATGAGAGCTTTAGCGTATAAAGTTTATGTATCTAGATATAAAGATTATCTTACAACTAATTTAGGGCAAATTCAGTTTAAGATATTTATGGATATAGAACATCTTAATCTTTTTCTAAGAAAGATTGAAGAAGGTTATTCACATAAGGATATAACTAAGAGAGAGATTGAAGAGTTAATTAGCTTGTTAGAACAAATCAAGAAATTTTCTAATGGAAATATAAACGTAGAACAAGTAGTTAACGAAACAAATAGATATGTAAATAAATATATTAAAGAAGCAAAGTATGGATATGAAATATCAGTTATTTTAATTAATTTAAGCAAAAATATTAATTCATTAAATGCAGTAGATAGAAGAGAAATAAATAAGGTATATGAAAAATGGCAAAGAAGTTATCTAGATAAAACTAGATATACTTTTAAAGAATACTTTAGAAAGGATAGTATAAGATTTAAGTTTGCCATGAGAATGGCTATAACATTAACTTTATCACTTTTCATAGGAGAAATTTTAGGATTTTATAAAATAATATGGGCAATAATCACTATTATGTCAGTGATACAACCGTATTACGAGGATACATTAAAGAAGACAAAAGATAGAGTAGTAGGAAATACAATAGCTATAATATTTACAGGTGTAGCTATAAATCTGATAGATAATAAATTTGTAACAATAGCAATTTTAATAGCATCATTATATTTACTTTATGCCTTTAAGGAATATCATAAGATATCACTTTTTGCTGCCATTGCATCTATATCGGTTTCTTCATTAAGTAATAATATAAATGAACTTTTACTTTATAGAATTGCATATGTAATAGTTGGAGTTTTAATAGTAATAATAGCAAATAAATATATATTTCCTTATAAATTACAAGATGGTATCAGACAACTTGAAGAAAAGGTAAAAAGGTATAATGAGATGTTACTCAAAGAAGGAAAATTATATTTGCAAGATGAAGGAGATATACATATTGTAAGAGATATAATTATTCATTTAACACTTATGAATCAAAAGCTATATCTTAGAAATATACAATATGGAGATGAAAATGTAGATATATTTATTGATGATAATACATATTTTGCTATTGAAGTAGGATATTCCATTCTTATGTCTTATGGAAAAAGTAAAGAATTTAAGGAAAAAAAGCTTGAAGAGATAAGTAAATTGAAGTTAAACTAACAATGTACTTGTTCAATTTAGGAAAAGTAGCATTACTTTAAAGAGTGGGAGATACACATATTATGGAAAGAAAAAACAAAGCGTTTAGGGCTGCTATGATGATAAAGGAATTATACTCGAAAACTACTAATATAATTAGTGATAATCTTAGGGAGAGCGGCTTAACTCATCAACAATGTATGGTTATTCAATTAATTGCTCACAAAAAAGAAATGACTATTACAGAGCTTTGTAAAGAAATGTCTTTAGCGAAAGGTACTGTTTCGGGAATAGTACAAAGACTAGAAAAACTAGGTTACTTAGAAAAAGAAAAAAGAGAAGATGATAAGAGAAATACTTATATAAAATTCTCTAAAAATGGATTAGATTTTGCTAATACATTTAAGAGTAATATGAGTAGTAGCTTTGAAAATATATTTAGTAATTGTAGTGAAGAAGATATGGATGAAATGATAGTAGATTTAAGAAAGATATTAAACAAAATTGAAGGAAAATAGAAATAAATTGTTCGCGAAGCTCACAGGTGAAAGGTCGACTTCATCGAAGTGAAAAGGCTACTAACGTAGCGGGGAAAAGTTAACTTAAGTTAAAGTGAAAGGTACTAATGTAAACACTTTTCACTATTGCTATAGGCATTATTTTCACTGTCACGCCAGTGACATTTTCCCCTTTGACGAAGTCAAACTTTTCACCAAAGTGCTTTAAACTTTATTTAAAATGTTCTATGAAGTATTGATATTTTATCATCGTCTTCAAAGTCTTTTAGAGAGTTTATGCCTAATTCTCCTAATACATCATCTAGAGTTGAGCTATGAGCAGCAATCTTTATAGGGGAATAAAAAGCAAAGTTATTTGTTGCCATTGTACCTTCTTCTTTAGGAATAAGTACTTTAGGTCCACCAACACAACCGCCGATACAACCCATGCCTTCTATAAAGTTACCATCTATTTCACCCTTCATAGTTTTATCCAATAGCTCTTTGCAAGCTTTTACACCATCAGCTTTAACAGCTTTAAGGTGCTCACTTTTATTAGGATATAATTCTTCAACCATTTCGTTTATAGCAACTGAAACTCCTCCAGCTCTTCCGTATAATCGGCCTCCTTTAGATGCGTACTCAACACTTGGAATACCTTGGAGTTCTTCAGGATGTATATCTAAAATTTGAAATATTGAATCTAGTTCTTGATATGTTAATACAAAATCTATAGCACCGGCTATATCTTTTTCTTTAGCTTCAGCTTTTTTAGCTATGCAAGGGCCAATAAAGACTACTTTTGCATCTTTGTTTAGTTTTTTTATGACTCTTCCTGCAGCAACCATAGGTGATACTGAAGGAGAAAGGTCAGGAACTAATTCTTTATAAACTTTCTTTAGCATTCCAACCCACATTGGACAACAACATGAAGTAATCATTAAGTCATTAGGGCCATTAACATGCTTATTAAATTCAACAGCTTCTTTTATTGTAAGCATATCAGCTGCAAAAGCGACCTCAAGCATATCTGTAAAACCAACTTTCATTAAAGCTGCTCTTAATTGATCCATTGTTACGTTAGGACCAAATTGACCAATTATTGATGGTGCTACGGCAGCTACTACTGTTTTATTATGATTTATAAGATCTTTAATAGGTATAAATTCAACTCTATCTAATATTTTACCATCCTTACATGCATCTACACATAATCCACATTCAACGCAAGTATTTTGATCTATATAAGTGGTGTGTTTTTTATCATCATATTTAATAGCGTCAAAAGGGCAAGTAGCTTGACATCTAAATTTATGATTTTCATCTTGAGTACAGTTAGTAGTACATTCTTCAAGCTTAGATACGATATGTTTATTTACTGCATAGTTAGTTATAGCTTTTTTTAAGTTATATACAAAGTTATTATCAAAAGGAATATCTACACCACAAAGAGAAGTGATAATTTTAAATGTCTCTTGTGGAGATTTATCATGACAAGTCATTATCATATTAAGTGTCTCATCAAAATTTCCTGTATAATATGATTTAACTAAATCATCAAATAAATCACTATATTTACTATTCATATTTTCCTCCTATAAATAAAGATCGATCTGTTAAGTTATATGAACATTGCTCTTCTCAGCCCAAGGAAATAC